>Ga0194133_10004195_pt1 | contig 19615 bp, 7 predicted proteins | sample TA2KigOf40mmetaG_FD_155448 | JGI IMG/M metagenome (GOLD analysis project Ga0194133, IMG submission 155448) | Freshwater microbial communities from Lake Tanganyika, Tanzania - TA2015055 Kigoma Offshore 40m | ecosystem: Environmental > Aquatic > Freshwater > Lake | place: Tanzania: Lake Tanganyika... | reverse complement strand
TTTTTTAATGTGACTACGTATTCTTTTTCCATATCAGGATTCTAATTGAACTGCAGTTAATGTAACTGTTATTGCAGCAGAAGCTCCAGATCTATTAACGACTTTTGCATAAATGCTTGTACTGGGAGGAACATCATTATTCCATCCAATAGTTGCTGGAGTAAGTAATACAGTTGCTGCTCCAGTGGTGATAATTTCAGCAATTACTCCAGACCCTGGTAATGGATCAACTTGCTCACCTCTTGTAGCATCTGCAGTTCTTGCAGCATTAGAAACATATAAAGTAATCCATGCTGCATGACTTGTTGCAATTTTTGATAACAAGTAACTCTTGAAACCAGTTAATGTAATATTTGCAGAAGCAGCATTTGCTATAGAAGCTGTTGTTCCAGTTATTGTAGTTCTTGCAAGAGTTCCTGCAGAACCTGATGTACCTTGTGGTCCTCTTGATCCTTGTGGTCCCCCTGAACCAGATAATCCTTGTGCACCTTGAGGTCCTCGTGCACCTTGAGGACCTACTAAACCTTTTGATCCTGGAAGTCCTGCTGCACCTTGTAGTCCTTGTGCTCCTTGAGGTCCTCTTGCACCTTGTGCACCTTGAGGTCCTCGTGCACCTTGAGCACCTTGTGGCCCTATTCTACCTTGAGGTCCAATAGCACCTTGTGGTCCTCTTGATCCTTGTGGTCCTCTTGATCCTTGTGGTCCTCTTGATCCTTGTGGTCCTATTCTACCTTGAGGTCCAATAGCCATGACTTCTACTAAATTCCTTTACCTCTATTTATTTAATTTAAATCTCCCCAAAAGGATTGACTTCTGTAAAATCTACAATATCATCATATTCATCTTGAATATCATCAGATGAGTCATAAGTTTCTGCTGCATCATATTGTGGTGCCCTTGAGACAACATAGATTGCACTTGATGCAGCACCAACAATTACATCTCCAACAGAAAAATTAGTTCCAAAACCAGTAACTTTAAGTTGTTTAGTTTCAGCATCCCAATCTGTAACTCTTCCTGATGCACCTGAAACTGTGCTTGTGACTATTTCATTAAACAGGAAGTTGCCAGTAGATACAGAACTTCCTGCAGAGATAGTAATGGTTGGAGTTTGTGTATATCCATAACCTGCATTTACAATTCTAATAGTGGAAATGCCTCCAGTGCCATTTAAAAATGCTTTGGCAATAGCAGTAGTTCCTCCAGATACAGGACCAGATATTGTTACAACAGGTTCAGTAACATATCCTTGACCAATATTAGAAAGAAAAATTGGACCAATACTTCCTGTTGTTGCTATACCAACTGTTGCACTTGCATTGTATCCACCACCTCCAACAATAGAAACTATTGGCGTGCTGTTTGGATTGTATCCATATCCAGGATCTTCTATGTATATCGTACCTAAACTTTGAGATGAAAGTAAAGCAGTTCTACTTGTCATCACACCAACAAATCTTGCCTTTTTTCCAGAAAGGGGTGCAGAAATATTAACAGTTGGTACTGAAGAATATCTATATCCACCATTAATAACAGTTATTTTCTGAATGGCACCTGATACAAGAGATGTATTTGCTGTTGCAGTTACTCCTATTCCAGAAAGTTGAAGTGTTGCATCATAGGTTCTTACTGAATCAATTTCAGGCAAACTTGTTGCGATCTCTTCATCTTCAAGTTCATAAAGTTCACATCTTAACTCATAGACATAATTCTTCTGAAGTTGGTAAAATGGTTTTCTATTTTCAACATATTTGATTTCCATAAAGCTATCACTTAATGGAATATAAATTAAATCACCTTCATTTGGTCGTAATGCATTTTTTACATTACTAATACCCTTCATCAGTTCACCAACATAAGTTTCAAATCGCTCTTTTGAAATGATGAGGTTCATTTCATCAGTAATTTTAACCCCAAACTTACTCATTAAAATGCTGTTAGGGTCAAATCCTTCATAATTGACCAGATATGCTTCAATAGGAAAAGCAGAAGTAAATTTTGAATACAGGACTTCTTTTATGACTTTTCCTTCAGTAATATATTGTCGTGGCATATAATAAACTTCTATGCCATACATTTTCAACTGTTCATTAATTAAATCCTGAACAAGACTTTGTTCCCCTGATGTGCCTTGTATGAAAAATGGATTTAACATATTATCCTATAAGATCAAATGGAGCAGTTTCAAACTCACTAATCATTCTCATTCTAATATCTTCTAATTCTTTGACAGCATCATCATAGATTTGACGTCCATTCAGTTCTACACCACCAGGAAGTTTAACTCCTTGGAATTTAATTAAGTTCTGTCCCCACTGCTTTTTAAGGGATGCTGTAAAATACAGTTTTAAGAAATAATCATTATAGACTTTGGAATAATTTGCTGGGTCTAAGATTCTGTAACACTCCATAATAAGATAATTTCCTGCCACAATGCTATCCCAACTCATATCAATATACAGTCTATTTTGTCTCTTATTAAATCTAATTTGTCTTTGTGGGTTTACAATCCAATCAATATCTTCCAAGTATCTTTTGGTAACATAATAGTTTACAAGTTCAGTGGAATTAAACCAGTAAATATCATTCAAGAATAACTGGTAATTAACATTAAACAAGTTTGACGTAATAGTTCTGTTGTCAAGTTTAAATACTCTTTCTACTCCAATAACAGCATCAGGAATTGGAATGTAGTTTGAGTTTTCTTCCCAACTATAAGTTCTAGAGGTCCAGTTGCAGTGGTGGTAACTATGCCTGCAGTTTTTGCTCCACCACGTGCTCTACCCCTATCAATATCATCTTGAGTAAACTTATACTTCAAGAACATTTTTTCTACACCATCAAAATGCCTTTCATTAAAATACTGTAGAGCATCATCTAATCTATCATCTATCTGTTCTTCTGAAACATTAATTTCTAGAACAGGAGCACCAAGTTGCCTTAAAGCATAATTAATTAATTCTTGTCTTGATGCTGGTTTTGCCATTATTTTATACTTTTTAAGTATTTAGAAACCTTTAACCAAGTTTGCTACAACTTCCTCTTGCTTCATGTACAACTTCACATAACATTTGCAAAGATTTCTCATTAAATCAATATTAGTACAAGTATCAAGTTCTCTTGAAATCTTTTCATATTCAAATAATTTTGAAATAGTCTCAAGTTCTAATTTTTCAGGGTCCATTTAAAATGCTCCTCAATAATCCTTTAATTTCTTCTATGGATTGTTTCAAATCATCAACATCATCTATCAAGGTATCCATGACCTGTTTGTCATTCATCCTTTTGTTTTTAGAAGAAATATAATTCTGCATTCCCTGAATGTCTGTATTAATGATTGCATTTGTTTTCAAATCTCTAATAATATTTGTGTGACCTTCAACTTTAGCATACTTATTCATTATTTTAATGCAATCACTCTCAAGTTTTCAATAATTGGTGTTACTGCTTGATTGATACTTGAGCACACAATCTTAATTGCAAATCCTGTGAAATCTTCCAAGTCGTTCATAGTATATTCATATTCCAAATATTGATTTACTAAACTTGATGGCACAAGTTTATCAGACAGTCCATTATTATAAGCTTGATTTTTTATGTTTCCATTTACATCTAAATTAGTGTATCCTGGGAACAAACTCCAAACTTGGTCTTCGTCTGGAGAATCATTTCTAAATGTTTTGTAAAGAACTCTAATGTCACAGTCTGCTGGTCTATAAGCATCCAGAAGAACTTTCAGGGCATTTGCACTTTGCAGTAAATCAACTCTATTAGTAATGTGGATGAATGTGTGTGGGTCATCCACATTTGAATTAACTCTGTTATCAGTAGTATAAGCAACCCCAACAATTGGTTGAGTAATTCTATTATTATTAATGGTTAAGAAAGATTTTTCAACATTAATAATTGGTGATACATTAGAATCAGTAGTTCCTAAATTAAAGTCTAATGTGAGAGATTTGTTTCCTGGGAATTGAGTTGCATTTAAGAATTGATTTTCATTTTCTTCTGATGCAACCAATCTAATATTATTGAATATGTTTGTGTTTGATATTGAAAGTGAAGAATAACCTTGGTCAGCAAATGGAGATTCATTTCCATCAACACTTTGTCCAGAAATAGACCTTAATGATGCAGCACAAGTTGTACCATTAAAGACTGAAACAAATTCTGAACTTATGCCTACTGTATTGTACAACTTGTTTTTAGTTGCATATACAGAGTCTCCACCTCCAAATTTAGATGATGTGAATGATTTGCCCACACCAATATAGTATGAATCTACAGTAACTGGATGAGAATTTGAAATTGTATGAGTAGTATTGATTCCAATCAGAGATACTCCATTAAACTCATACTTGTAAACTAAAGATGTGGTGGTTGAATGGTTTATGACTGGAGAGTTTTGTATGCCTCTTGTAATGACTGAAAGTTGTCCAGCAACAGAAGCATCTTCATACTTAATAATCTCACCATCAATTGAAATATATCCAGGATTTGCTGATGAAACTGATTGGCCTTCAAAGGTGGTAAAGTTTGAATTACTTGTTACAGAAATAGTTCCAGTTTCTGTTATACCATATCCAGCAGTTAATGTTGTTGGGGTAACATCTGTTGAAACACCTTCAATCTTCACAACATTACTTGCAGAATTCATTCCATGATTTGGATGAATAATTTGCATAAAATATCCATTATTTGGAGCATCTGAACCAACTCCAACTACAATTGGATTTGTTGGGAGAAGATTTTCAGAATCTTCAACTTCTACTTTAGAATTATAAAATCTTGCAGTTCCTCCTGTTGTAGAGAATTTGCATTTGTTAAGAGTAAATTTAAGGTCATCAGTTTGAACTGCAGTCCAAGTAGTTGCATTTTGTGAGATAAACAGAGAACCTAAAGATGGTTGTGAGTTAATAATAACTTTTTGTACTTCTGGTAATTTGGCAGTAGAAATTTCAACTTCTCCAAGCCTTGAAATCCATACATTATAATCAAATGAATCTGACAGAAGAACAATTGCATATTCTTTTCCACCTTCCAATCTTGTAAGATTGTCAAATCTAAAAGTAGTCGCTTTGCTTGCATCTGAACTTGTTGTAATTCCAGATGGATTTAAAACTTTTTCAAGACCTTCAATTATTTTGTCTGGTCCTCCAGGAATGCCATTAATAACTTCTCTAATTTGAAGTGTAACAGGAAGATTAGAATCTTTGCTTGCAAAGAAAACATCTACTGAAGATGGAACAATACCATTCTGATCACTTACTATAAATGACTGTGCTAATGGGTCATAATAATTGATAGTAGTTGTTTTAATTTCAGTTCCAGATGAAGTAAAGACAGCTTCCGCAGAACTTACAAACTCTCCTGGAACACCTAATGAGGTTGATTGAGTTACCTTGACAGGAGTGCTGCCAGTCTTAAACTTTAAGTTAGATTTAGTTGTTTCTGGAATAAAAATGCTTCCAATTAATGTTCCGTTATTGTCTGCAATTAATTGATTTTGAGATACAGTAGCAATTGATTTACTTGTTTCTCCATACAACTTACAACCTTTAATAAGGTTGCCATAAAACTTGGATGTATTTGCAATCTGAAGTGATGATGTATCTACATTTAATAATGTTGATTGAGGTCCATAAACTGTTGCTATTCCTGAAGAAGTGCTATATGGATTTGTTGTAAAAACTGATTCTGGTGAATTGTATGTACCTGATTTATGATTTGGAGTACAAAGTCTAAAAGTACAAATCTTTTGATTATTATTACTAATAGAATTTGTATAAGCAGTTACAGTTTCTCCTACTTGGAATGAACCAGTTACGTCACTTACCTGAAGAAGTTTAGGGAAAACATAAGTAAATCCATCAATATTAGAACTTATTTCTTTAGAGTCAAATAAAAGTTTGAACTTTGAATTTGGTTTTAATCTTGTGGCAACAAACTCAATATTTCTTGATCTAATATATTCTATTGGTTTTGTGCTAACTCTACTCTCAGTCCAGGAACCTCTTCCACTTGCAATTCTTATTGATTGTGAAATTTTAGTGGTCCAAGTATCTGAACTTGGATTTAATGTCAAAAGTCCAGTCCAAGTCACAACTTGATATGGATTAATGTTTGAGATTCTACTTGCAAATGGTTGTTTAGTATGCTCTGCTTCAGTATAAGATAATGTTAAACTATTACCAGTTAATTTTAAGTTGCTTGAATTAGTTTCACTTAATTTAATTTCTGAAATAGTTTTTTGACTGTTATCAGAGTATAAAGAAAGATTGACAAGATTTTTTGCTGTTGGTGAAGATACTGAATTGTCTTGTACTTCAGCTCTGTAAATTAAAGACTCAGTATTTGAGAAATCATAAGAACTAAAATTATCTACAAAGAACCCTGACTTAAATCTGTTAAATCCATCTGCATCTTCTATAAGAAGATTTTTAGTGGTAGATTCTAATAATGAAAGACTTGTATAATATTCTAATGATTCTACTCTATTTTCAATATCTCTCAAATCTGACATAGTATATCTTCTATTGTCAGTTAATTGGATAACAATATCTGTGTTTATATCATAAACATATGGAATTGCAATAATAGTTGCTACATCTAATACTTCTTTAGAAATAGTTGGTAGTTTAGGATTTTCTGATGATGCACCTAATACTAATTCAAATTCTCCAACAGAGGATAAAGTTAATTTATCATATCTTGCCAAATAGAAAGAATAGTCAAATACAAAATCTTCATTAGAAGATAAAATTTGAGTTGCATTTGAACCAGAACCAGAAAAATCTCTGGATGCAAATTCAAATGGACTAATAGTGCTTGCTGTATTATAATCAGACACTCTTGGTCTTACATCAATAGTATCTAAATTCCTTACTTGATTGAAAGTAGCAATTTTATTTTTATTGACAGATGATGGATAACTATTAACTGTAATAACATCTCCATTATCAGTTGATTCAAAGGAGAATCTATCAAAATAAACGTTAATTCTATGTGATGGTTCTTTGGAAGAATTTTTTCTTACAATTCTGCCAAAATCATAGAATTGTTTTCTCTGTCCATTATCAAGAATAAAATCATTAGTAATGTTAGTTGAACCTACATTTACTGTAGATACAGTTGCTGAATATCCACTTTCTTTAAAAGAAACCACTTCAGAGGCAGAGAATACCTTTTGATTCTTGTAGATTACATAAATTTCACTAGAGGTTTTATTTTCTGCATAGATTGCAACTGCACCAGAATCTTGACCAATAAGAACTTCTCCTAAAATTAAATCAAAAGTATTTCCATTTGGTCCAGTAATACCAGTTAATGAAATCCAAGGTGGGGTAGGAGTTTCTGTTTCAGTAGATTCAAAAACTCCTTGAACTTCAAGAACATCTGCATAATTTAATGATATTTCAGCATCCTCTACTCTTGTTCCATAAATTGACGTTGAGGTAAGTCCTGCATTTGGAGGAGTTGAATATTTGGTTTTAGAAATTACCACAGAAGAACATCTGTTTAACTTTTTGAACTTATTAGTTACATTAGATTTAATTTGAGTGGTAATGACAGAACAAGGACCTGCAGTAGAACTTAAATTAGTAAATTCAGCATCTTTATTGCCATTAGATCTTGTGAAAGTTGCATTAGAAAGATTTTCTAATGTTCCATTAGCATTAACTACAACATATCTTTCTTCGTCAAAAGATGCATATACATAATCTCCTACTAATGTTGGAAGAGTTAATGTGGTAGAAGATTTAGATACTCCAGTGTATTGTTTTTTAATATAAACATTTGAGTTTAAGGTGCTTACATTTGAAATATTGTTGTGATTTAATTTTGTGTATAAAGATGATGATTCAGAGTTTGCAACTATTTGTGGTTTAATTACTTTTAAATCTGATATTTGATAGAATGTTGTACCTGAACCAATATTTCCAGTACAAACATTTCCAACTGTAGATTCTCCTACAACAGCAATTTGATTGTTAGAACCTTCTATAGAAGTAATTCTAACATAAACTGAAGATGTTAATCCTGCTCTACTGAAAGATAAGACATCATTTACTTTTAATGTTGATGCAAATGAACCTCCATTATTGCTGGTGATAGTTCCTATACCAGAATCAATTTGAGCAGTAAACTGTCCATTAATTGAAGTTTGTTTGGATAACAAAGTATCAGCAACAAATTCAACACTTTGATTATAAATTGATTTTACATCATCAATTGAATAGTCTCTAACTGTAGAAATAGTTGGAGAAAATTCTATGCCATCTACTATTAAAGTTTCTCCAACAGAGAATTTTCCAGATACTTGATATAATTTTACAGAAACTCCACTGACGTCTTTTGCGTATCCAAAGGCACCACTATTCTTTCCTTTTACATATGAACCTACTGCTAATTCTGCAATAGAACCACTTAAAGTCAGGTTAGTATATGTCTGAATGTCAAACAAGTACAAGTTTGCCTGACTTGAAGGACTTTCAAAAGAAGTATTGTGAGATTCAAAATCATATACTCTTGCAAATCCTACAGTTGTTCCAGTTGCTACTTGATTAGTCAGTCTTTGGTCCAACAGAGAAACTGAAAATGTAGTAGTCAATCCAAGATTTGGGGAACCATTTACATTATTGACTCTAATCAAATCTCCACCACAAAAAGATGCAGATGAAGATTCTATTGATTTTGTAGTTCTTGGTTTTGGATAATCTATTAAAACGTTACTTGTGGGAATTTCATATCCTTTTACATATGCTTTTCCTGGAGAAACTTTTAACAATCCTAAATCAATTGAAGGTACAGAACCATCTAGAGTTCTTTGAGTTTCTGTATAAAGACCACCATTTCCAAGATTATCATTTAATGATTCTAAAGATTGTACATCAGAAGGATTTACATAATAATTTCCAGATTCATCATAAGTTCTTCTAGCTAAAATTTCATTAATAAAAGAATACTTATCATCTTTTTTAATTGATGTTACTAAACCATTAGTGACTCTAAACAGTTCTATAAAGTTATCATCACTAAAGTCATCTATTGACTTTTTAGATAAGTTTAAAGTAATTTTTAATCTATCTGCACCAGGAGCAGCATAGTTTGAAAATCCTTGAGCATTATCATTTAAAGATGAGTCTTCATCAGAATCTATAATATCTTCTACAATCTCTAAACCAACTCTATATGAAGGCGTATTTGTATATTGGTCTAATATAATAGTTGAAGCATCAACACCAATAAAATACCCTCTAACAAAATAAACACCTTCTGTTAGATTTGCTGCAGACCCTACAGAAGTTGCTTTTCTATTAGTTAAAGATATAACTCTTGCAAATTCAGAATTAGTGAAGATATAAGAATCTCCAACAGGAATATCTGATAATGTTATTAATTCTTCCCCATCATCAAATACTTCTTTAACAAAAGACTGGTCATCTGAACTATCAGATGATGAAATGTATTTTACATACAAAGTTGTATTTGCACGTTCAGAATCTTCTGAAGATAAAACTTTAACTACCTTTGCTGAAATGCCAGTTACTTTTCCTTTTATTGTTACACCAATTAAACTTTCATAATATGCTTCTACATTAATGCCCTTATAAGTATTTTCAATTTCTACGCAAGTAACGTTGCCATCATAGTTTGATGCCCCAGGAATTACTACTCCACCATTTGTATAAAAAGCAGTGCCAAATTTTTCAATTTGATTTTGTAAAATTGATTGTAAGGTAGTTAATTCTCTTGATTGTACAGTAGTTCCTGGTTTAAATAAAACCTTATAGTAGTTTTTGTCCTCACTGAAGTCATCAAAATAAGGACTTTTATTTAAATTTGTGCTTTGGGGCATTTTAGAACTCTATAATAATTTTAATATCTTCTCTTTGTTGAGACTGTCTTGACACAGAAACTCTGTTATCAACATATACAATCTCACCACTCTTTGTATTTATATCTGGATTTGCAAGTCCCTCTGAAAAAGTTTGTCCCAAAAAGGTGTCTCCCAACTGAGCACCTGAAAAACTCACTACATTATAATTATTTCCATTTATTGTAATTGCACTTGCATCAAAATTGGAATAAGAATACTTTGAAGTTGTTGTTAACCCAACTCCACCAGTTAAGTATCTATCAAAAGTTTTTGTAATATTTTCAGAAGAATAAGTATCAATATAATATTCTATTGGTTTAGTGTACTTAATTACAGTAGAAGAACCAATAGATACTGCACTTACTAAACTTGCAGTTGAATTTGTTTGAGATTGTGTAATTACAGAATCTTCTGGTTCTGTAGATGCTGATGTACCATCTACTAAGATTCCATAAACTCCAGTTCCTGTTGTTGCAGTGAATGCAGTAGTGCTTCCAAATTGAGTAATATCTTTAATTATCCCAACTCTTGCAAACTGGTTACCCTCTATAAAGTCTGGGTTTGTTATAGTATTCTCAATTCTTGAATAAATTAAAACTCTGTTTGTTCCAAGCTCTGCATAAACATTTTTACCATGACCACCAGCAGGAGGAATAATAACATTAAATACTGCTTTTGTTCCTTGGGCACTTACTACAGAATCTAAATCTAAAGTTGCAAAAGAATATCCAGACCCTCCATTAGTAACAGTAACCTTTATGGGGTTTCCTTGTTCGTTAAAAGTTACTGATGCTAATCCTCCAGAACCATCTCCAAGAATAGGAATATCATTTATAATATTAGAAGTTGATGGAATTAAATATGGTTGAGAATCTTCAACTAAAATTGTTTCAATTTTACCATTTTCTGCTGCTTCTCTGATTCTATAAATTTCAGAATTTTCTTGTTGAGTTGCTGTAGTCCAATTATTTGGAACTGAAATATAATTTGTAGAATCAATTTTTAAGGCATCTGAAGCAGAAATAGTGTACAAATATTTCCAAGTATATCCATCATTTTCTGTTTCTGGAGATTCTGATGTGTGGACAGGTTCATTTATTGAAATAACTCCTTTATTTTGATTTGAAGGAGCAGCACCATTATTAATACAAATATAAACTCTATAATCTCTGTTTATTACATAAAATCTACTGTCATATAATCTTGTAGAATTTGTGATTGGAGTCAAATTGTATCTGCTATAATCATGTCTATACATGTCATACTTCAACCCAGAAGTCCACTGAACTTTTGGAATAACTCTAATTGTATCTGATGTTGTTATTTTTTTAACACCAAGAATTGTATTCCTGTGCTCATTTAAATAATTTAAATTGTCTACAGGGTCTGGAGTATTGCTGTTCCAGTCTGAAAAATAATCACTATAATTTGATAATCCTATAAAACAATAATAGTTACCATTCTCAACAGAGTCAATAAAATTAGTACATGTTCTGATTTTTAAATTATCAGTTATTATAGCTGGCATTTTTTATGGACACTTTTATGTTATTTATTAAGATTTTCTCCAGATAGAAATTGTAGAAGTATTTGTTCCTGCTGGAGAATCTGAAGTGTAATAAGTTTTGCCTATACCAATAAAACTTGCACCTATAGAAGTTACAGTAACTCCTACTCCAGTATAATCAGATTCTACATAATCACCAATAGTGATTAATGTTCCAATTCCTACAGTGGTGTCAATTCCAACTACATTAGTATTGACTCCAACAAAAGTTCCAGTTGTTGTTCCAATACCCACAAAATGATTGTATGTAGACCTCTGAGAATACCTTGATTTGTTTACATATTCTCCAGATATGATAATATCTTGTTTTTGAGGTGTCCAAGAAATAGATCTAATTTGAGATGAACTTTCTGATAAACCTAATTTATTATATAATTCTGTTTCTACAGAATCAGAAGTTAAAATTTTCTTAACTGTTCTTGTTTGCTGTCTTTGGGGAGACTTATTTAATAAATCTTTGCGTATTTGTAAAAGATCTCCTGGTTCTACTGGAGGATCTATATTAACAAATTCAGTATCATTATAATATCCTTTATAAAAATAAACTTTAATAATGCTTCCTAGTGTAGGAGCTTCTTTAAAGACTACTTGAGTTCCTGACGTGAATGTATAAGATTCATTAGGAATTTGTAAAACATCATTGATGAAAATTAATAAATTATATGCTAAGTTTATTTCAGATCCATCTATTGTTTCTAAACTTATTGGTTGAATTTCACCATTTACAGTTTCATATAAAGTAAATATTTTTCTTCTTCCACTTACATAAGGAGTAAAATCATTTAACTTTTGTAACATACCAATATTCCAAGCAGCAAATTTATCCTTTTCAACTTCATTTATGGTTATCTGTAAAGGAACATATCCTGGACCAGTAACCACACCAACAGGAGTTAAAACTTCTCCAACAGTATATCCATACCCAGGATTAGTAAATTTAAAGTTTGTTACTGTCCCAAATGAGTTGACCTCAAGAGAAACAGAAGCTCCTATGCCTAAAGTAGATCCAGTTACAGGAATATTTTCATATCCAAATGGTGGGTCAATTACTACAGTTGGAGCAACACCTCCAGTATAGGTGCCAACTTGACTAAAACTTACTCCAATAACATTTCCATCTTGAACTATTGCAGTTGCTTCTCCTGTGGTTCTTATTCCTGAAGAAGTTTCAAAATGAATGTTGTAAACTCTATCAGATCTATATCCAGATCCAGATACTCCTATAACAATATTATCTGAATTTATTTCTTGTTCTGGAAGAACTCCACCAATAAGAAGTTCTGCTGGAACCATAGGTTGGTAATTAGTTCCATAGCTTAATCCATATCCAACTATCATTCCTCCTCTTGGAAGTCCTCCAACATTTACATCATAAGGTTTTGTGGTGCCAAACCCAGATTCATATTCACCCCTACTTCCTATAAATGAAATGCTTGTGATTCCAGATATAGAGTCTTCTTCATATACAAAAGCTTCTTCAGATTCTGGATATTGGAATATATTATTGACTAACACTATTCCATTATCTGATTTAATTCCTACAGTATTAATTCCTGCTACTTTTAATGTGAAAGATGAACTAATTCCATTAAATTGCTCAGAAACATCATCAAATACTGCATTACCAAAATAATTTGATCTTAAGAAAGCTCTTCCTTGAAATTTAGTTTCTTCATTTGGAATAATTTGAACCAGTTGTACATTTGATACTGGATTTGCAAGATCAACAGAATCTACAAACTGAATTTTCTGATTGTTTATAGCATTTAAATAACTATTGGCAAAACTAAAGTTATTTTCTGAATTTTTAATTATAAAATAATTGTTATCTGATGTTAACTGATCTGGAGGTCTTGATGCAAAAAGTTTAACTTGAGAACCTGTTTTAAAATTGTTGGTAAAGTAGTCAAAAGAATATGATGATATTCCTGTATTAGAATAGTTAAAGTTTTCTGGTAAAATTAAAATTGAATATATTTTTCCTTCTAAAGGAGCACTTGTAAAGTAAATTATGTCTTTATCAATAGTATAATTACCCTCCATTACATAAGCAACAGTTGCTTGAGATATAGAAGTATTATCTGTTCCCAAATAGTTCAAGTCTTCTAATAACGTAATATCATATCCAGATGGAGATGTTTTTAATCCATAGTCTAATGTTAAAACTCTAAAAAGACCGTCATTAATTTTTAATACTGAAGTTGGTGATATATTTCTTAAAGATGAAACTCTAATTTTTGCTGAGTTGAATACAGTTTGTATTCCAACAGTAGAACCAATTGAAAGTGGAGATTGAATTACGTTATCAATAGTGATTAAACATTTTGAATTTTGTTTTTCTACTTCAAAGTAATGCTCAGTCCCTACTCCAACAGATGTTATATTGACATAGGAATTTGATAGTGCCAAAGAGGATGCAAGTGCAACTCTTATGGTGTCCTTATCAACTACTATAGGATATACAGTATCAGGTAAATAAGTAAATCCTAATCCAAATCCTAAAGAACTTATTCCTACAGAAGAACTACCAACTCCTAAAGTATAATTTAATTTTTCTCCAGTTTTGAAGTAATGATTTTCAACTGTGATAGTCTCGTTATCTATATCTACTATATCACCATCACTTCCATCAAATTGTTTGTAAAATAATGGAGTTTCATTATGTTTTATTGGAAAAGATGTTCTTCCAAAAATATTAGGAACATATAAAATATCTATGTTTGCCATTTATGATTGTGTTGTTAAAATATTTTTCTCAAAGAATTTAATGGAGTAATTGGCATTATTTGCTGGAATGTAAGATAATAAGTAAGAATTTGTACCTGAGTCATAAGTGGTTTCAAAGGACAAATCATTAATATTTCCAATTACAGAATAGTTTATATTATTTAAGTAGGTATTTTGTTGATAGTGAATTGTGTCAAGTAAAACAAAACTTTTTTGTGTAGTTACTCCTACAGTTTTAGTCACTTCAATACCATATTTTGATGCCGCATAGTCTGCTGAAATGGTAGCAATAATTTCATCATTTCCAGAAGTATAACTTCCAGAAACTGCAGAACTATTTAATCTTGTTGGAGAATCAACTATTTCACTTGGAGAAGTTAATGTATTGGTTAAGAATGTAATGTTGCTGTAAACAGTCACTCCAACACCAGAAACTCCATCATAAGTAATTAATAAATCTCCTCCAGAAGTAGAAATGCCAATAGTTCCTAATCCAACTATTTGGTTTGATGCATAGTTATTATATTGAACACATCCAGAATCATATAAAAATGCCATTTCTTGGGAACTTTCAATACGGTTTAATTGTGAAGATATTCCTACAAACAAAGTGCCAGAAGATGATTCTGATAATGGTATTGAGTAAATTGTTTTCTGGGTTGGAGAAACTTCAGAGGCATAATTTGAAGTCACTGTAACATTTCTAACATAACCGTATGATGTTGTAGAAACTCCTACAACTGTGTCTACATTTTCTCTAACAGCTTTAATTGACAAAGAATTGAATATGTTGACTGGAATATAATTAATGACCATTGTATTATCGCCCAAAGGTTCTGCAGTAACTTTTCCAAAATCATTACTTTCAAAATAAGAATATGAAGTCAAGTTTATGATTTCTCCATTTCTGGTTACTAATAATTCAAAGAATTGTGGGAATAAAAATGGTCCCAAGAAAGAATTTGAAGCTTCTACAAAAAATACATATTTTGAAACAAGACTGCCAGTAATTTCATCTATAGGAATTACAACCACTGGTGGAACAGTAGTATTAAATAAATTAGAGATATCATCTATTTTTAAAACTAAATTTTCTTTTGATAATAAATAATCTGACAAAACTTTACTGTTAAATTTAATAATATCTGATGCTGTGAGATTGTAATCTTCAACATTCTCAAAGACTAAATCAAAATCATTAATTGTGGTTAGGTCTGCAAAAGAACTAAGAGCAATATTAACCTTTGATGAATCATCTGTTGTAATAGAAGAAATTCCAGATGGTAAAGATTCTACTACTAAATCACTAAACTTTTTATATCCTGCAACATGAGAGGTGTCAGACACTACTGAATCCCAATCACTTAATGATTTTTTACTCTTAAGTGAATAAGCAAATCTTTGATAATAATCATTATCTGGAAGTTTTTGTACAGTAGATGATAATTGACCTTGTTGGGTTTGCCATCCTATAGTTTTAAGAACACTTGAGGAAGATTTTAAAATTAAATTGTAATTTTCAATCTTATAAACTTTACCTTTTGATAAACTTGAAGTTCCAGTTAGAATATTTCCAACTTGTACAGAATTTGGATTTTTGATTTTTAATAAATTCGTTACAGGGTCATTATTTTGATTTGAGATTATTGTAGAATCTGCTACTGACTCATTACTGTAGAAAATATTTTCTACAAGATTTGCTGTAACTTTAGGTAAGATATTAGAGTTTACAACATAGGCATTATTATCTAAAGTTCCTTCTACAGAAAACACTCCAGGATACTGTTTTAATTGATATGTTATTTGAGCTGCATTTTCAGATCCAAGAGAAGTTTGTACTCCAACAACTTTAAAGAAGTTGTAATCATAATCTGATGAGTTGTATCCTGCACCAAGATTTTCTTCTATTCCTTCTACAAAAATTTCATCATCAATTAAAAATGGTAATGGATTGCTTGTAGTAAATCCTGATATTGGTGTTTCTAAGGTTAAAGTAATTTGATATTGATTTGAAGCAAATGCAGTGCTTATTCCAAGAATTTTTAATCCATTATTATTTTCTGTAAAGACTATTTTATCATCTGTAGAATATAACCCAGAACTTGGATTGACAAGTTCAATTTCATCTAATGATCCATTTCTAATAGTAACATTAGCAGCAAAATCAGGAACTAAGTCGCTAGACTCAACACTATACAAATTAATTTTAGGAGCACTTAAATAATTTGCTCCTCTTTCAACAATACTTAGTGTCTCAACTTTATAATTATTGTATACAAATGTTGATGAGTATCCTTTTGAAAATGGTTTTAAAGTTTTATCAAATGGCAAGACACATTCATCATTTACAACAGTGCTTTTTACAATTTTTCCTATGCTTTTACTAATAGGTATTAAATTAGATCCAGATCCATTTCCAGAAATTGAAGATATCTTTGGCAGTCTTTGATACTCACTTCCTTTAGACAATAATTTAACTTTACTTATAGAACCAGGAGTATTTGAAGAAGTTACCTTATAAGATAGTGTAGAAATTCCTGAAATATAATGTCTATTTTCTGGGTCTACTGGATAATTAACTTCAAAAGAATTATCAGAGACTGTAGTAATGCCAACAACAATATCATTATACAAACTTGGATTTATATTGATAGTATTAAATTTAAATACAGATTCATCTGAAAATACTTTTTTGGAGGTTGACTCTATATTGTAATAAAGAATTTTAGGGGTATATCTTGAAATTCTTAAAGTTAGTGCTGTAGAAGTTTTTGTAACTTCAATACCATTTTGTACATTTCCCAAGTATTCGTTTTTAAATTCAGAATCTGTATATAATTTAAAATTAGTATCAGAGAGAGTATCAGAAGATGTATCAAATGTCACAATTTCATTTTCATAAGCATTAACATTAGGGTTATTTTGAGAGTTTATTCTTAACTTTGCTGTAGATGTATCATATAATGACATATCTGTTGTTTTATTTGTATTGACATTAGCAGTAACAACACTTCTATTTGAATTTAACTTATGAAGGTAATTGTTTTCTGCTGAAGTGTATAATAAGAGATTATCAGTACTGTTAGTTGTTGTAATTGAACTTGTTAGTCCAATTACATTATTATCAATTTTGACAACATATAAAGTTGAAATCCCACTTAAATTGCCAAATTCAGAAACCACTATTGAATTTTCTGCAGGAGTATAAATTACTTTTTCTCCAGTTTTAAATTTGTGATTGGGTAAGAAAATTCTTCCAGTGGGAATAAATTCAGTATTGCTTACTCCATATCCTAATGGTAAAATTGATAATGTGTTTCCTGCACCAATTGCAGTAGAAACTCCTACAGATACAGATTGTTGTGGATTGAAGTAGTATGCTTCATTTTTAGGAGGGAGATCTGAACTAGAAGAATTGAAATTAAATCTACTTTGCAGTAGTGTGACTGATGTTCCTAAATTATGAGATGTTGCTCCACTTTCCCTTAAAACATTAATAAAGTTGTTTGTGAAATCCAATCCAATTACTTTCAAAGTTTCTGAGTCTATCTTAATTAAAGAATCTATGTCAAAATTTAAGATAGAATCTTTGACTTGAATTGAAGTAACTATTCCAGTAGTAGTTTGGTCAGATATCCCTTCAAGTAATTGCGTTTCTTTTAATGGAACATTTACTTGAACAAATCCTTCTAAATCAGAGAATGTAGTTGTAGACACTCCAGAAATTTTAATATAACTTTTATCCTTAATGTTGTGAGTTGTAGTAGCAATACCAACAACTGAACCTTTTTCATAAATCAAAGTTACATTAGATAGTGTTTGAGTTGAAGATTGAATGCTATTAATTCCAACTCCAGAAAGTTCTGATACTTCTGCTAAAGCTCCAAACCCACCAGTATTGGAGTTGTCAAAAGATATTCTATTACCTATTGAATAATTAAATCCACCATTAACAACAAGAACATCATCAACTCGTCCTCTTGAAGAATTTGTGACTAAAATTTCTCCTGATTTTGACTTTTCATTAAAGTTAAAGTATTCATAATAATTTTGTTTATTTTCTACACCATATGGAAGGGTGTGTTTTGATATGTTTAAAGCGTTAAAGTTTAAATCTTGATTAATTCTTAAATCTAAATTATCCTGTTCTGGCGTGTACTTGTAGTAATTTCCTATGAAGTATGGGAATATTGGGTTTCTTGTATTTGAAACAGTACAGAAATATGCATATACACCATTTGGAAATTCTGGAGTTGCACAGAATCTTCCATTATATTTGTCCAATCTTCCAAGACCTTCAACATACTCATAGTCCTCTATAAGTGAACCTGGAGGGAATGTAGAGGAATCTGGTCTATTTGTTGATAATGTAGATTTTATTTGATAACTTGAGGTCATTCTTCTAAACCCACCAGTTCCATCAGGATTAGTGTATCCATCTGGACCATAAATTGGAGAACCATCATAAGCCCATCCAATTATTGAAGAATGTGATGTTGGATTTTGATTTGTTGCTAATTCTGGAATATTAAACTGTGACCACAAATCAGAGTTTAGATAAAAGATGTTAAAAGTATTTCCAAAGTATGAGTGTTTCTTTCCTAAAAGAACCCCTGAAGAAACATTAGTTGAACCTAATTTGTATATTTCATTTAATGACCAAGACTGTAAATTAGTGGAAAGTTTTAAATTCTTGCCTACAGGGTCTATTTTTATATCAGTTGAACTGTTATACCCAACACCACCATTAACAATTGATATAGAGGTAATCTGTCCATTTACTATCACAGGTTCAAGTTGAGCACCATAACCAGAACCTTCAACAATTAACTTGATAGAATTGTAATAGTTGTTTCCTGAACTTTTAACTATTACTTTAATAATTTTACCATCTACTACAACAGGTTCTAAGTTTGCTCCTTCTCCAACCAATTCCTTAATTGTTGGAGCATTTTTATAATTAAGGATTGTTGGAGTTCCATATCCATACTGCCCAAAGAATCCAGTTTGTACTTCAGTAACTTTGCCTAAAACTATAGGTTTTATTGTTGCTTGAGAACCTATAATGTTTCCTTGTCCATCTGTTGCAAGAGAACCAGAAACATTTACTCTAATTGGTGAATATTCAAAGAAGTAAATTGAAAATATATCAGAAACTCCAAAGTCAACATATGTTGTTGAAGTTTTGCTTGTTTTTAATTTAAATCTATTTTCATCTATTTTGTGAATATAATAATTTGTTTCTGTACTAATTCCTGATAAAGTTGTGCCAGAAAAAGAATATCTTACTTCATCATCTGTAGAAAACCCATGATTTTTTATGGTAATAATATTATCATAATGGTTTATATCATTAGGACCTGCTAATACTTTTTTGTATTTAAATTCAGTGTTTACATCAATTAAATTGACAGAATCTACTACAAGTTTCTTTTTGATTG
>Ga0194133_10004193_pt1 | contig 19629 bp, 25 predicted proteins | sample TA2KigOf40mmetaG_FD_155448 | JGI IMG/M metagenome (GOLD analysis project Ga0194133, IMG submission 155448) | Freshwater microbial communities from Lake Tanganyika, Tanzania - TA2015055 Kigoma Offshore 40m | ecosystem: Environmental > Aquatic > Freshwater > Lake | place: Tanzania: Lake... | reverse complement strand
AGGACCGCTGGACCAAACGTCCATGGACTTGAATCCTTTAGTTAATATTAAACCACAATGAAAAGACCGTAAGTTACCTCCGAACGAAAGATTGTGCAACCACAATATTGCGCTTATATGATTCAATTTTTCTTCTTGATTCTCTTCCCCGAAAGCATGACTGTAGGACGAGAACCGACCGTCGAAGACGAATGTAACGTTGCTCAGCAATGTTTTTGCGAAAAGCAGTCTGAATCCTAAATATTCATTTTTTTAGAATCAACATTTTGTTAGTTTAGAATCTGCCCAGTAGGTAGAATACTTCTTAAATTTAATTTCGATACTCACATGATTGCAGCATTTCGTTTTCGTAAGTACTTCTTCCTCGCCCAGAATGATTTCCAATTTTTTTGAATCAAAGCTGCCGCATTACACAAAAGTAGATGTCTTTCTTTCTTCAACTTTTGAAATTGTTTTTTAGCAAAGTATGATCTAAAATATTTTTGAAGGCAAATGGCAGCCAACAAACGCTCCTTTGCCATTTTCATTTGCTGGACATTCTTTTTAGCCAAGAAACGTCTCACGCAGGATTGAGCAAGTATAATGTGTTGACGGTGACGGTGATAATTTTTTTCGGCCTAGTTACAAAAAAGTTATTTTATTCAACAGTTTCAAAATTAATTATTTTAACCCAAACTAACCAAGTAACGCTTGAAACAGCTTTGAATTTTAACAGCTGATTTTACTCTTATTTGATGCTCCACATCGGTTCGAATCTTTGATACTTTTTTCATTGCTAAGAACCTAATGGATTTTAAAATGTGATTTATCCAACATATTTACTACAATAAAATCAAAATTACAAAGTTTACCTCCTGGCTATCGACTGAACTATTAATATTTGTTGTCTTTTCTTGTCAACCATTTTTCTTTGCTTGTATCCTCGGAAAATTGATTGTAGCAAAATCACTGATTTTTTTATCGCTTTGAATTTTTTACGTATAACAAATGCTCTCAAGATAGCTTTTGATTCTGTAAAAAAAGAGCCTTGTTTAAAATTAATGCAGGCATATGAATTTGGTTTCTTACAGTTCGGCAGCCGAGAAAATGCGATTGTACTTTCTGGCTTGCAAAATCATTTTCCAATTCTTTTGAAAACAAATGGCTGCTTTTTCACGAAGAATTCGGTTGTTCTCCCGGATACGCCTGGCTTCTTTACGTCCGACTCTTCCTCTCCAGTATTTTTGAAAACATACAGTGGCTTTTTCCATTTCCACTTGTTTTAAAGTGCATAAGTATTTTCGTCTCTGGATCATCATTCGGAAAATAGATTGGATAAGGACAATGGACCTTCGTCTCCTTTCACACCGACGAATAGCCTATTTGCCATTAAAAAACTTACTATCAAAATATTAAGGGTAATTTTAAAAGTTCTAATTTGACAAATAATCACCAAGGCTCGGCGCCAATATTTCTGAAAAATTTTAGCAGCATCATTTGATTTCTTAAGGACAACAGCCTCCCGCTCCTTTGACGCTCTTTTTCTTCCAAGACAGCTAAAGCATTAAAGACAATTGTAAGGATTTTCAACAACCTTTATTGAGCATTCTGCTCTAATTAGTTAAGAATCCTACCCTCTAAACCAAGCTTGAATCACTGTTGAAGCTCTAGTGTACTCCACAATCCGTTGCCTCATCAAAAACATCCTCACCCTTCTCTGGATTACACATGCTGCCTTTATTGCTACCTATAACATAAAAAGATGTTCGATTTTGGCAAACGAGAGATATGTGGAGACACCAAATAGAAAAAATGACATTATTTAACTAATTTTATTTATTTTTATATGTTATTCGTTGCAAGGATACAAGTCAAACTGAATGTTTATGAATTTTCGTCGTCTGATTTTTAGCTATTAAACATCAGGGTTATATTTAACCTTTAAAGCCTTTTCGCGTTTTGATGCAACGTGATGCTTCCAAGCAAGCTGGATAGTTCGTGCAGCAGACATTTCCTTTGAGAGATCTATTAACCTTGCCGATAAGTAAGCAACAAAAGTTGCAGTGACTTTCATATCCGGTATGGTGTTAGACATCTCAGAGCTTCGGATTATAAGTGGGACCCCACCAAGTTCGTTTAACTAGAAGAAACGATATGTTTTGAATTTCCATACATAGCAAGCTAATTGAAATAATGGTCTAACCTTTGTGGAAAGTAATTTAAAGTTTTGCCTCTCGTTTTCTAAACACTTTTCATACGCCTTGCTGTCGAAAGTACCGCCACTTCCATAGTTGTAGGTTATACCAAAAGAGTCGTTAAGTGATTCATTCAATTTTTCTGTTGTTTTCTGTTGCTGCTGGCTGTAAAAATTGTTGTACATTAAAAATAGTGGCCTAAAAGTCTGTCGCTATCACTTGCAGAACTATAAACACCTGGTTTCATTGGTGATTTCGTCTTGTCTCAAAAAGGACGGATAGTAGTGATGAATCATGAAGCAGAGAGCACGGCCATCAGAGAAAGATACAGAAAAATTCTCTACCTATAAATTTATTTTCGTTTCTTTGTGAGCACAACTTGTTGCTTAGAATTCGCGTATGATCTGGATACAAAGAAAAAAGGCTTTACCTCTAAACCATAATGAGCACAGACAAGTCTTGCCCATTGTAGTAAAAGCTTCATTTTGCAAGAAAGAGACCAATCCTTCGTATCAAACGTCTGATTTTCTTTGAGTGCACGACGTTTGCACTCCATACTAAAGTTTAATCCATTCCTATAATTGTTAAATGTAAAAAATCAAACAAATAGAAACGTGAGCTTGAAATGATAGTATGAAAAAGACCGACCAATCAAGTCAGTTCTTTTTACTCACTTTGCTTCTGTGTCTCCAGTTCGAACTCTATATTCAAGACTTTTCTCCAAAAAATGAATCTCTTTGGAGAGCTTTTCGGGGTCAAGTATGGCATCAAGCTGAAAATAATTTTCACTTAATAGTGTGATAAAAAGTTTTTGTCTTAACAAATGCTCACTTGAAATCCAAAGATAACATGCCACAAAAGCCCCAGGGTTTTTTCCATGTGACCGTCGACAATATCTTTTTTGCTAATGTTCTCGGGAAGCCCTGCTCTAGACTTCTTCAGAGATAATAGTGCCACATCAACGTTGTGAACTTTTTGCAACCTAGAAAAATTTGTAGCTTAGGAAACTTCTAATATTAGTTCTGAATACTTTAAGGTGTTACCTTGAGACGACAGGCAAACGAAGTTTGGCCGATAGCGTTTTATCCGATGTTAAAATCTCCATTAGGCGGCTAAAACAGTAGAGTTATTTGTTTTTCGCTATTCAAAAAAAAATTTTACAGACACTCTTTACTAACCACAATCTCACTCCGCATCTGAGATCTATGGCTATGTTTGTTACAGCATAATCAAACTCGTCCAAGGGTGTTTGGTGGTGGCTAACTTTATATCCCTATAGGCAATTAAAAGACTAATTAGTTTGCATTCACATTGTGAATGAATCATATAAAATCACAAACACATTGACAAAAAAATACAGTGTGACATTATGAGAAATAAATTTTCACTTAAGTGGGAATTATTACAGTTTAAAGATAAAATCTTAAAGTTTAAGTTTTTCATACCAAGTAAGCTAAATGTTTTATGATATCTCCTTCTCCAGACAAAAAGTCACGAGAAAACGAGGTGAGCATTTCACGAGAAGACTGAAAATTATTAATTTCAAAAAATGAAGCAAGTGCAGTTGTACAGTGGCCACTTTTCCTATCCTTACTTACCTTTACAGTTGAGTCTTTGTTAAACAGACAAGGATCGTGATGAATAATTCGGTAAGTCTTCGCCTGATCCAAAAAGTAGACAAGCTGCAAGAATCTCTTTAAGGTGAACTGATGAAGAGCTGATTCGTATCCAGGTAAATAGTGGTAAGGAACTGAAACATTAAGAGGTTTTTAAATATCATGATCTGTTTTAAGCAGCAGAAATAATCACTATTCGCCAACCTGTTGGGTGTGCAAATTGTTCCAAAATATCGGGATTTGATAAAAACCTTGTTAAGATAAATTTGCTGATGGCAACAATATCTGAAAGATTTTCGATTGGGAGAATCTCCCCAAAAACAGTTTCTAAGCCGATCTGAAGCCACAGTGGATTATAGCTCAACATTAACTAAAAATATTGAAATATTTGATCCAGAAATTCTTTTAATACAAATTTAGAGTCACTCACAATTAGCAATTTCTTTTTTACTCCAAGGTCCTTATTCATTTGTTTATCTGCTCGGATGACGATTCTCTGTTTTTCTATTTCTGTTTCCAGCCTAAAAATTCCAATAAGTTTGAAACTATTCGGAGCCAAGTTTTTTGTATTTCAAATCACTTTATAATGACTGGAGCAATTGAAGGAGACTGCCATAAACTGAAAGCATCACGTCGAAGATGACGAAGTTGTCGCCGAGCACTTAAAAAATTATTTTTAATTGCCTGTTACAATTGACGTCTTCGAAATATATTTTTACCTATACTCTCTCATAGAAAGAACTTCTCTGGTTGGAGCGCGAGGGACTTTCACATCTTTTGTGCATGCCGACCAAAGTTTTGCAACATCTATTTTTCCAGGAGCCAATAACAGGCTACTGTTCTCGTTGCAGTCAAATCCGTCAGGAGGTGTTAAGACGAAGTTGAGCCATTTTTTGAATCCGTTTTCCTTTAAATTTTGAAAAGGGTAATAATTCTCTTACTCAACTAGATTTGTTGTATTTGAGAGAAAAATTATGCCTGCTTTTCGATCCATCTCTCGTCATAGTACATGTTTTTGGAAGCAAATGGGTTCGGGTGCCTCACAATCCCATTCGAACTCGTCAAAGGCCTTAATAGCGTTAACCTCGATGATACTTGTTTGACAGAGGGACGAAAAACGGTAGACTTCCGATTTGGCAACGCCTTTCATTAAATATTTTTAACTTAAAAACATAAAACATTTTTGATGCAATATTTAAATTACTGGTGCAAGTCTTTTTTCGTGAGCAGACGACTTCCGAACCATAGATGAAACACTTCTTTTCTTTATTTCGGTTCCCTGGTTAGGTTCAAAGTTCTTGGTACACTCACGTCCCCCTGCGTCTTTAAATTCAACGAAAAACGTCTTTCCATTGACTGTGTCATCAGATATAGAGCCAAAGGTATGTGTGTCACTTAAAAAATAATCGTATTGGACTTTTAAACTTAATACAGGTCACAATGAGCTGATTCACAAAAGCTGGGTCAAATCTTGTACGTGATATTTCAATGATAGAAAGTTACCTTTTTTTCGGAACATGATGGTCAGGATCATGTACTTGGTCTATTATTTTTTCCACGATAAAACCTTCTAAAATTGAGGGGTCCGATGTTGATACCTGAGCAGCCCGGATTTGCCTTTTTACGTTCTTGACTTCAGCCTTAGGTACTTCAGGACCCAGGCCTTGAAAGGAAGTGGGTGGATGTATCTTTGTTCTTTCTTTGATTGTGAAAGGCAAAGGCTTTTTCAATGAGGCAGTGTTTGAGACAGGAGGAGAAATTTCAATCATTATGTTGCTAAAATACAAAATCAAAAGCTTTGAATTTTAAATCCCCAAGAGAAAATAAAATATATGACAACCTCTTTGTTTCTTGTCTTAAAATGGGATCTGGACTTTTTGTTTTGCTTAGAATGGGTGATGTCTGTGGCAATTGAATGTCTAACTCAGAGCAGATATTCGGGTTTGATGAATCCTAAATTTATAGTTGGATGTCAAAATGTCTTCTACAAAAATTGTACAACGCCTACCTTTTCAAAAGTTTTGTTTGGATGAGTATTTTGTCTTGACTTTCCCTCTGACTCTTCCTCTATTGTGTCTAATCTTGACTTTTCAACACTTTTAATAAAAGTGCCCGAACTTAAACGACTGTCATTATGCTCTGTCTCTGGTAGATCGCACTACAAACAAACTTGAATTAAAATTTTCTAATTTTATAAAATAAATAATTACTACAGCAGTATCATCTTCAGATCCAAATAGCTCCCTTTTAATATCGGACGATTTTTCTGTCAAGCTTTCATCTTTAGTTTTGATCTTTACTCCAGTTGAGCAATAACAAAGGTCATTTAGAATTGGAGACCGAAAACTGAAAATTATGATATTAATTAATGTAGTTTTTCAAAAAAAGATATAAACTTACCTATTTTCCGTTATAGTGTGATGCAAAAAGTTTTCCTCGTTTTGTTTATGAATTGTCTGAAAAATAACTTCAAAAATTGAGCATATTTCAAAAGAAATATTTGAACAAGAAGATTACCTTAATTGGGAGAGTTCCTATAGGATGTAAGAATGTAGACAATGATTCTTTTGAGTTGGCCTCTAATGTGGCTGTTTCGTATTGTTCTTTCAGACAAGTTTCCTCTCTTAAGATCTGCTGCGAGGGACTCTGAACGGTAACCGGCTCTTGGCCACTACTCAACCTCATTTGATTGGCAATCAACAACGATATGTCATCTGATGTTTCATCAATCTATTAAAAGGGCAAAAATTACGAAGTGGTTCGACAAATTTTCATTCCATATTTATCATACATTTTCCAATAGATTCGTTGTATTGACGAAAGTGTCAATGACGTTTTTGGGAATAAGGTCACCATGCAGAGACTCAAGGTCTCTTAAATCATCAAGGAGACATGGTGACTTAACAAAAGTTCCAGAGCTGATCCGACCGGAGATGGAGGTGACAGATTCTTCGAGATTTGTCTGGAGGATAAAAAAGTTTTTAAAAAAAGGAAATCTTAACAAAAACCAATTTCAAACCTCTTCAACGTTTTCGTTTGGTTTTGGGAAAGTTTTGGGGTCTGGGCTCATAGTCAAATTCAAGTCAGGAAGGCTGATGCTTAAACTTAGACGAGTGTCCGGCTTTTCATCGTCTGAAAGAGCGCATTTTTCACCAATCTGATGCAAGATATTTTCTTGACCGATCTTGGCCTCTAGTGTCCTGTTCGATAATCTCGAAACAAAAATATCTTGCTTCAACCTCAAAGAATCAATCTTATGGGGAGATGACTCATCGTAGATGTTGACGTAAGTTTCGCTGCATACTTGGGACTTTTTTTCGGTGTCGACAGTAGCTATTTTAGTACAAGTTTCATCTAAAAGTTGCTCACAGTTAGTCTTCTCAAAACTGTGGTCTGGATATTTCGAGAGATGATCAGGGTTTACAAAATCTAAGTCCTTTTCTTGAACAATTTTCACTTTTGAGTAGATTTTTGTTTCTACAGGTATAATGAACATCTCATTGCTTTCTGATTGAAAAGTAGCACGGTTAGTCATTTTAAGTGGCTGTAAATTGCGAATCGGCCGTGTTGGTACAGCACCCTACAAAAAATGATCTTAATTTCAGATAGTATAAAATGAATAATCAAAAGCCGATGTACCGTTAATATATTTTCTTTTGATTCCAAGTAAGTTTCTCTATCCTTTACTGGGGTTGAAATGATTGGCAATTGTACTTTTGAAAGAGAACCCTTTACTGCAAAGGTCTGTCGCTTCGGATTGACGTCGACAAGCTCATCCGGAATGGCAGACAAAACAGGAGGGCCAAAAAATCTTTGAGACTTAAAATTTGAAACAGAAGTAGAATTTTCTGCTTCTACGGAAGAACGAGATGAGGGTCCTTTTTTCTTAGGAATCTTAAATGAAATGAATAAGTTTTTTCAAAGCTTAGAAAACACAACAGATCTAAACATAATTTTTTATTAAGTGACTCTGCATTTTTAATTTGATATTACAATGCTTACCTTTTGAGGTGGAAGGCATTTACAAGTAGCTACAAGGTTTACTTGGGACTTGTGTGAGCCAAGCTTCAAGATAACAATTTCACGCAAAGGAGACCCATTTTGAGGCGTCCAACTGAAAGTTAAGCTGTGAGTTAAATACCACTTTTGCAAAATTAGTGTGTGAAATATTGTGAAAAATAAGTTGTTAACTTTTAAAGCGTTTTAACCTGATTTCTAATGTGGCTTGTGACCTGGCACCCAAATCGAAATCTTCGTGTGAAAACTCAAATCCCTTTTCTGATTTTGGAATTTTTTCGAAATGAACCTAAAATGATTTTAAAAATCAAAAATTGTCAGCCTTATTTAGTTTTTTCAAACCCTAAATTCCTTCAGGGACGGATTCCTTATGATCAGTTGCCTCGAGACTGTTTTACCCAAAGGAATATTCTCAAAACTGATGTGAGGTACCTTAACAAATTGATTATAGTATTTAAAACATTTAAGACTTTTTAAGGAAGGTTGTTATTCATAATTCATCAAAAACTTACGAGCCCAAAAGCTCCTGGAAGAAGGACGACTGGCGCTTTTCCATCTTCAGCCTCTATCCGCTCTTGACGACGCCTTTCATCAGGCGGCGTACGGGTAATCTTAAAGAATGATAACTCTAAATTTTCCATCTAAGGTTGGGTAATCCTAAGCTCTTTTTTAAACCCAGCAACAACTCATTTTACCTCATAGTAGGCTCCCCTCAACGCCATGGCACTAATATTACAGAGCAATTGACTGCTTCAAAACAGGACTCCCATCGGATGCGTAACCTTGTCTTTTTGTCTTTTTGTTACCAAGTTTCACGTTTCGACGTTCGATCCCAAATTCTTTAGAATTTTCGAATTTAAACCTCCAGCGGGCAATTTTTAAACAACACAAACGGTCAGCAACACAAAGAATCATAGTACAAATGATCAATAATTTCCTTTGTAGCAAAACGCAGTAGCTTTTTGGACTTTATTTGTACGCGTCTTGACTCGCGGGGCGCCATCTTCCGGAAAATTGTGACGTTCGAAACTTAACTGTCTACTTTAGAGTTGAACCCTCGGGTTAGGTTTTACAGTACTTTGTCTTAATAAAACTTAAAGTATGGCTCAATTTTTGGTAACTTTCGAAATGGATCTTTACTGAATAAAAATCCTAAAGTCAAAAGAGAATAAAATTGTATGTGGCGGTGTTAAAGTATAACCATAGAATAAGAAGTATTTAACTGCTTTATATCAGTTCGGGGTGTATTTTGAAAGTCCAGATACATTTAAGAAAATATTTTCGTAGAAACTATCTTTGTAAAAAGCGAATAATTCGATTCAATTTTATTTTAACTTAATATAAAATATGAAACTAATCTTGTGTAAATTAGGTGCGCGAAAGAGCCCTAAAAGTTTGCGCAAAGTATTTTGTAGATCTTGAGTAACGCCAGCAATCAAATGCGACAGCTTACCCAACCTTTCAAAAGAACCACTGTTCACGAAATATAAAAGGGTGAAAAATACGATCAACACAGTTTATTGAAAAAAAATTTCATTGGCTTTTTGGAACGAATTCACCTCTTGGACTGTATAAACAATTGCAAAGTGATGCGTTAAACAATCGACTCCTGGCAACCCTGCATTTTCTTTTCTGCCTCGAATCGAATAATAGTGTGTATAAAAATAAATGCAGCCCTTCAGCCTTTTTTTGCCAATCTTGGGAATAGGGAGTGCCTGACAGCAGTTAGCCACAGCCACACACGTAGAGAAAGAGGGGAGAGGCTTGTAACGCCGGTGCACGACGCGTCTTGGCCTAAAATGCATGCCGCGCGGCGCACAGTTATGTAGTTTCATATTCAGCTGCTTCTCGGCTGCAGCCGCGCACAGCTGCCTCGGCTTTGAGTTAGAGTTGAGATGAATTCTCGCAGTGAAGTTCATAAGAAAATCGGCTCTCTCTCTGTCTCAGTCTCTCAATTTATTCTATAGGGTCGCGATCAGTTACTGTTTCTCCACAGGCGATCCACACTTAGTGTTTTGCTCCGAATGCAACGTCAAACATTATCTTTTTTATTTTGAGTTGAACCAAGTCAAGGCCTATAAAGTGACCTGGAAGCATCCTCGTTGGTCCGGTCTTCTATTGGCTTACAATTACGAAGCGAAGTGCGTCTCAACTTCCTTTTGTCCGAATCGAAAGCAAAGGCAAAGGCCGACGGAAGAGGGAACAAAGACTGTTGTTCATCGTCAATCAGTCCAGCAAACACGTTCTGTCATGTAATTTTTATTTTAAGGTAAGTTCGCAAAAGTCAATCCCTTGCCACCAAAAAGTTATTTTTTGCCCCCGCGAAGAGGTTTTTTATCACCGAGCCTTCGCGTCCTTGGCATAAATCTTGCACACACAAAAAAATGAGTGTAAAAAGTGTTGAAATTTTTATCCAACCAACAAAGAAGGTCGAGAACGAGATGTTGACAAAGAAATGATTGTGTTCACTCACAGGCAAGTGGTAGATCAGAACGAAGGATCAAGAAAAATAGAGTAGATTTTTGTTTAACCATCCTCTTTCATATTTTATCGACTACGAACATTCAGATACTCCTTTGTAGCAAATGCGGCTTCTGTCTTTGTGAGTCACTAAGTTGGTCTTTAGTTTGATGGGTTTGACCCACCCAAAGTGATTCATGGGAAGATTCATTTGTCCTTAGATATGCCCAAGAATTGTTGAAGTGTGCAAACTAAATATTATGATATGTCCCATGCCCTGCGCTCACAACGAAATAAGTACATTTATTCCAGTTTAGTCGATGCGTTTTTGTGCCGACCAGATGTGAAAAGTTTTCCATCTGTTTAGATCCTGAGCTGAGTCGCAAAGATCAAAACATTTAGTTTTGTAGGTTGGACTCCTTTAGATATTCATAACAAAAACTGGTGTTCTATTTACAGCAATGAATGACACCCTGGTGTGAGTAAATTCTAGATTCGAATCCTTGAGTTCAGCCTAGTACAGCATCTCTTTGAAGATGGCCAATGGAGGGGGCCCCATGAATCCTGCCTTGGACGACATTGACTTGGTAAGAAACCCCTATACCTGCAATAATCGGGAAGGAAACTTGACTAATTTTTATATTTTTCTTTGTAGGCTTCACTCAAAGACCCGGCTGGCATCTTTGAGTTGATCGAAGTCGTCGGTAACGGCACCTACGGTCAGGTCTATAAGGGTCGCCACACCAAAACCGGCAAGAAATTATTTTTCTCGTTTTTTTGAAAAATCCAAACCCTCAGCTCATTTCTGTACAGGCGTCACTAATAATGTTCAAATTATAAGATAATTTTGGTGGTTGAAATCGTATAATTTCCCTCATTTCCGACCAACAAAGGCTGCGCATAGGCTGCTTTTTGAAATGAATCATTATTTTACCTCTTGACAAGTTTGCGTGGGATGGAGCAAGATGCTATCATTATTTTGAGTGTCCGTTCAAAGAAACTGCTCAAAAAATTATCGCCAAATTTGAGTCTTTGTTCCCAATGCAAATCGTGTTATCTCTATGCTTGAAAATTCTTGATTGTCATCGTTTCTGGTAACGATCAGCGTTCCAGAAAATGTTTTGCGATCTTGGCGTAGAAGTGAACGTCTCTAACTGACCTTTAAAAACTAGAATCGAGGAATCATTTCGTAAAAGAAATTCTTCTTCATGTTCAACACACCCTAATTTAACCCCTAAATGATCTTTGTTCTGACAAAAATAAATTTCTGTAGCATCTTTATCAAACATAAGTTAAAGAGCAAATGATTTTGAAGAAAAACATTATTTTTTCTTTATTTGCCTTAGAATTTGGCCTCACTCTGATAGATAAGAAAATCCCTCCTACCATCAAAAAATAACTTTCAAATTGAAATAGTTGAAGGCGTTCATTTTTAACTTTTTTTGCCTTTCTTTTTTTCACCTTTGGTAAAAAAATTGACTTCACAAGTGACCATTTGCAAATTTCAGGTCAATTGGCAGCCATCAAAGTGATGGATGTGACAGAGGATGAAGAAGAAGAAATCAAGCTTGAAATCAACGTTCTCAAAAAATATTCCCATCATAGAAACATTGCAACTTACTATGGTGCCTTTATCAAGAAAAGCCCACCTGGAAAAGACGATCAGGTATTAAGGATGTCCCAAAAAGATAAGTTACATTTTTGGAGAATATGAAACTGAATACCGGCATGAAAAGAAATGCTGAAAAGTTTTTGCATTATCTAATAAGTCATGAAATGAACAAGGTTAAATCGGGGAAGTAAAAAAGAATGGAACAGTTGTATAGATAAATCTCTTATAGAAGCTCATAGAATTCTCATTTTTTTAAACAGCTCTGGCTTGTTATGGAGTATTGCGGGGCAGGATCAGTGACTGATCTCGTAAAATCTACCAAAGGACAAACCCTTAAGGAAGACTGGATCGCCTACATTTGTCGGTAAGACGAGACTTACGACTTTATTAAGCGTGAACAAGATTTTTCGCAACTTTATTGGGAAATCTTTTACCCTAATCTGGTCACTTGGCGCTTAGCCAAATGACTTCCCTCTTTGCATTTACATTTCTCGATGAGCTCCACAGAAAGAACCATTGAAGCTTGAACTCAGGCAACTGTGCCTTTGCTTTCTTGTGAGATGAAGTTCTAGGTCATGCTGAAACATTCTGGAATTAATTTGCGTCGAAAGTTAGACTTCTAAGTTTGTTATGTCGTTTCTGTATAACTAAGTTGACTTTCATTTTATTTCACGAATCAAAACCTCAAAATTATCTTTATTAAGAAACTTACTTCTCATAACTTAGAGATGCTTAGAACAACCAAAAAAATTTAAGAATTGCAATTTTCCATTACGATATTTTAACGTGCAATTACATTTACATTCGGGGTAATTGTGGCCGAGTGGTCAAAGGTACCTGACAGGGAATCAAGATCTAAGGTTATGAATTCAATACCCGGCCATGCCAGCAATTTTTCAACCCCAGATTGAAAAAAAATCAACAAGGCACCCTCAGAAAGGGTATTAGTAATCTGCAGTGACTCTTGTCAAGGTGATTACCCTGAGTAATCCATTGGCGGTGTTTATACAACACCGGATTACTAATATTATTCCCGGACACATTTCAAGACGGGATCATTCCCACATTTCTGGTCACTTTTAGCGCATGTTACACTCGATCTGCAGATCAACCAGAACCAATGGTTGACCACCCTTACTATGTGCTTATCACGATCCGACCATCCACTATATAAAGGGCTGCCATTTTATCAATATCAGTATTGATTGGGAAGGTCATCAATTGGCTTTCATCCTACAACAACCCCGACTCACTCGCTCTCTTCAGACCACAGCATCAGACTCGCTAAATGAAATCAAGTGTAAAAGAGCATGACGGCAAAGCTCACTTTTCAAAAGCATTTTTTTTATAAAGTTATAAAGTTCCCCTGGAAAATTTAACGAAGCTAAAATCTAATAGCATTTGGATACCAGTTTTTTGTTAGAGTTTGTTGAATGAATGCGGTAATTTGGTTAGTCTTGAATACTGCAAAAAACCTTTTGTAAAGTTAAGATTTCGTTTTAATATTTGATATTTTACTATTTTAGAGAGGTACTTCGTGGACTTACACATTTGCATGCTTGTAAGGTGATTCATCGTGACATAAAGGGGCAAAATGTGCTGCTTACAGATAATGCTGAAGTAAAGGTATGTATTGCTATTTTTATCGTTTTACACGAACAAGTTTTATTGATTATCCTTATTCTTATCGAAATTGGTTTACAGCTTGTCGATTTCGGTGTAAGTGCACAGCTTGACCGGACCATTGGAAGAAGAAACACATTTATTGGAACCCCGTACTGGATGGCACCAGAGGTAAAGCAGACTTGAATCTATTATTTAAGTTACACTGTTACTTTTTGTGAGTATTTAATATGAACTGCATCAAATCAAATCTACAGTTTTACGATAAAGGTTTATCTTAAAATAAGGTGATTGCATGTGATGAAAATCCGGATGCTACTTACGATAATCGTTCGGATCTATGGAGTCTGGGAATTACAGCGTTGGAAATGGCTGAATCGCAACCTCCCCTCTGTGACATGCACCCAATGAGAGCTCTTTTTCTTATTCCGCGGTAATATCTTAATAAAACTGTGGTTCTACTATAATAAAAAATGGGCTTTTCATTTACACAAAAGTCTGAAAATTTAGTAATTTACCCAAGTTTACAACAGAAAGAAGATTTGATGCATTTATCAAGTCGTCTCTCTTTATAGAAACCCACCTCCGAGGCTCAAGTCAAAAAGATGGAATTCAAAATTTAAAAATTTCATCGAGACAGTTCTAGTGAAGGACTATCACCAACGGCCTTACACCGAACAGGTATTAGAAATTTTGGAATTTAATGCGCTTCATTCTTGTTGACTTTTGGTGATCTGTTTCTTTTAGTTGTTGAAGCACCCTTTTGTGCGAGATATTCCGACTGAGCGTCAAGTTAGAATTCAAATGAAGGATATGTTAGATAGGTAACAATATTGACGAAAGATGACTTCAAAGATTTTTTGTTACTCAAAAAGGGAGAAAACAATATTGATATTTTCTTTTACTTGTTCCAAAAAGGATGAAAAAGCATAAGGCTGCTCAGAAGGAGCGCGAAGAGATGCAATATCCCTACTCAGGAAGTGATGATGAGCAGCAAGAGACGAATGTCGCTGGGGAGCCGTCATCTATTCTACAGGCACCTGGAGAAAATACTTTGAGAAAGAATTTTCAAGTAGGATCCCAAAAAAGTCCTCCGAAAAGCTTCAGATTTTGACTCACTGATAAAACTTTTTAGGCAATACAGGAGCAGAACAAAGCCATTGCTGCAGCTCAAATTGCAGCTGCCGCTGCAAATGGTGGCCGGCCGGTTATATCGGTACCATCTGTTGGTCAGCTGGGTATGCAGGCCCCTGAGCGCAAGGATCGCAGAAGTAGCAGAAAAGAAGAAGTTCCTGAACCTGGTCCACCGTCCAGACCACCTCTTCCCCATAGACTTGGAGATGTAGGTGGAACACCACCTGGACCTCCACCACAAAGGCCACTTCCTCCACCACCAGGTATAAACGTGAAACAAGAGGAATGTCCCTTGCTATAGGTTTTAACCTCGACTGCTTTTTAGGCCAGTCAGATGTAGCTGCACGACGTGATGACCGAAAACCTTCAACGCCTCCGATTCGGGACCAACAGCGAAATTCTCGAATTATTCAACCACAGATTCAACAGCAAAGAAAGCCAGAAGACCTTGATGTTCTAGCAGCACAAGTTAGTTTTTTTCCTTTGAAAATAATCTAAATTTTGAGCTGCGTCTTAATTGAGTTACTAATCTAGAGTTTTTTTCAGTTGAATGAACTTGCTTCAAGTCCTCGAAATAATCATCGAGCTAGGGACCAACGGGACCGTCAAAGAGTTCCAAGTCAGGAGGGGAGTGGTCCCTCTCCACAATTACGTTCAAGTGAGTGTTTGAGATTCGTCACCCTTTTTAAAGAGAGTTACTACTAAATGTGAAAATTGAAAATTTAAAGGTAGCGGAGCTCCAGGTCAAAACGGTCGAATTCTCACGGCACAACCTCAACCTCCACCAATGGTCGAAGATGTTGACAGTTCCGGTAGAATATTTTAATGATTTTAATTTAATTAATTTCATTAGTACATTAATGGCATCATATCTTTTCCCTTCACAGATGACGACGACGATGAGGATGATGTAGTTCAAAGAGACGGAACTCTTCAGGTTCGAATTTCTTTGATTTCATGATCATTAACTTTAAGTTCAATAAACTCATATTTTTAAATGTGCAGGTTAATGATCCTGTACCCAAACCACTTCGTGAACTTCAACAAAGGAAGGGGCCTGGAAGACCCCTTCCACCAACTCCTGATGATGACGACACTATGCGTCGGGCAGGAAGTGTTCAATTGTCGAGTGGAATTCAAAGAATGGATTCAAGCCCAGGTCTTGCAAATAGAAGTGGACCAGGAGCAAACAATAGCCAAGTCATGCCAGATCTCCTTCCGCAGCAGAGTTCTGGAGTTACACCAACCTCAGGAGGTATAATTCGTACGAGTGATGTGGGATCTTCTGGGGCAGTTGCTTTACAGGTGAGATTTTCCGTTTTGTAATTTCAAACTTGACAGATAAACTTAAATATAAAACACAGGAGAAGCAGAAATCTTTCATGTCATTTGGCTTTTCTGCTGAATCACCAACTGTTGGAGGCATGGCAAATGCAAGGCGGGAGTCCCATGGACCTAACGTCAACGTCACTCCCACGACTCATGATATGACATCTGATACACCAGAAATAAGGTAATTTGAAATTATTGAAAAAAAGATCATGTACTTTCGTCTAGCTTTACAAATATTAAAAAGCTAAAATTAGAAAAAAAACAGATTCGAAAGTCGATTACCAATATTTTTTCATTTTTTTTTATTGAAAGAGGCTTAATATTTGACAGATACGCAATTTCTCACAAAGTAAAGCAAGAAAAAATTCGATATGATACTGATAGCTTAAAAAAGCTCAGCATTTTTTCGGTCACTGCTAATCTTGATTTCTTTAACAACTAGGAAATATAAGAAGCGCTTTAATTCGGAGATATTATGCGCTGCATTGTGGGGTGTCAATCTTTTAATTGGAACAGAGAATGGTCTCATGCTTCTTGACAGAAGCGGCCAAGGAAAAGTCTATCAACTGATTTCAAGGTATTTATGAACAACCATTTAATAAAACAGCACTAAACTAAATAAGAAATTACTTCTAGGCGCCGATTCCAGCAAATGGAAGTTCTTGAAGGACAAAACATCCTTGTAACTATTTCTGGGAAAAAGAACCGTGTCAGGGTTTATTATTTATCTTGGCTGAAATCAAAGATTCTCAGAACTGACAACGCCATTGAGCGCAAGGCTGGATGGATAAACGTCGGGGATTTACAAGTACCTTTTCTGTACCGTGGGCGTTTTCTCTGGACATCTCTGTTCACACTCTTAACTTTTTAGGGTGCTGTTCATTTCAAGATTGTCAAGTACGAGCGTATAAAGTTTCTGGTCATCGCGTTGAGGGAGTCTATTGAAATTTATGCTTGGGCACCAAAACCGTATCACAAGTTTATGGCCTTCAAATCGTTCAGCGAGCTACAACATAGACCCTTATTGGTTGACCTCACCGTCGAGGAAGGAACGCGGTTAAAAGTGTTGTATGGATCTGCATCAGGCTTCCACGCCGTAGACCTTGATTCTGCGTCTGTCTACGACATTTATTTGCCTAAACATGCTCAGGTAATAATTGCTGTCAGTCCTCTTACTCTCACCCTGCACTTTCCTTCATAAATATTGATAATAATCGTGATTGAAAATTTTTAATATTTCAAAGGGTCCAATCACTCCTCACACTATTGTAACCCTTCCAAATACAAACGGAATGCAGTTGCTACTTTGCTACGATAATGAAGGAGTTTATGTGAATACTTATGGAAAAGTTTCGAAGAACATAGTTCTACAGTGGGGTGAGCTGCCAACTTCAGTTGCTTACATTGGAACTGGACAGGTAAGGATATTTTATCTGGTAAAGTGATAAGGTTGAATACATAAAATCTAACATCTGACTTTTACAGATAATGGGTTGGGGAAACAAAGCCATTGAGATCCGATCTGTGGACACTGGGCACCTAGACGGAGTATTTATGCACAAAAAAGCACAAAAGTTAAAGTTTTTGTGCGAAAGGAATGACAAAGTCTTCTTCAGCTCAGCTAAAGGTGGTTCCTCGTGCCAGATCTACTTCATGACCCTCAACAAGCCTGGAATGGCCAATTGGTAGCCGTATGTGTAAATGCAAGGTCAGCTTTTCCATGCAACTGCGAGATAATCACTCAACAAACCTTCACATCGGTGCAATAGATAGAACTAAAAGTAATAATCCGTCTGCTTTGCGGCCTAACCTTGTCAACCGACAAACTATTTCTGTCTAAAAAAAACTCATCTCCTGAAGAAATTTGTCTTCTCATCAATAGTATTTTTATTAATTTGGGCTAGGTTCACACCAAAGAAACAATTGACAGACACTGCCCTCTATCTGGATTCCAATTACATTATAATTAAAAGACATTTTCTTTTGGACGTTTTGACTTTCTTAGGCTTCCACGTAGAGCTCCAAATTATACAAAAGGAATTATTTTGCCAAATCATTACCACCTGAAGCATCTTTTTACTTTAACAAAAATGAAAGAATAATGGTAATGAAACTGATCTGCATCAATCAAATCTGTTTTAATCCTTTAATTTTGTCGGCATTTTTTGCAGTTCTTCCCTAACTTGCCTTTGTCGACTTAGATCTGGTGAAATTAATTACTTAACTCAAATCAGCATTACTTAGTATCTAAAAAGTGTCAGTCCAACTAAGTGTTCTTTTGATTGCTGTTCAAAATTGTTCTCTATTTTTTGGCTTACCGAAATTGAGTTTCTGGCAATAGTTCGCTGATCCAATCCCAACTAAGATTTAAGTTGGAATTCTGATGCTCACAATAAAAGTTTCCTTCGGCTTAGTATTTGTTAACTAACATTTTCTATTGTCATTTTCTAGAAAAAAATTCATAATTTTTTAAATACCCGTCGTTATGAGAAACGCATAATGTTTGTCTTGACTTGGAAATTTTGAAATAAATTTTATTTGACCCAAGCTGTAATTTTCATTCCTTAAACTCTGAAGGTTTCAAAAAAAATGAATAGTAATCTGAACTGTTTCGTTTCGACGGTCTAGAATCAATTTTTATCAAAATTTATTTGCTCGCTAAACTAACAGCCAGGGCTGGAAAATCAAAATTATCTAAGGCAATTCACCATCCACGAACTTTTTCTTAAGTGACATTGTTGAGCTTTAGGGGTTCCCAGTGTCAAGTGGAGGGGGGACTGCCAGGGTCAAAAACAGAGAACTTTCCTGATGTCCAGTCAGAATTGGTGAAAGGTTTGGACAAGATGGTTGAGAACATATCTCAGATATTGCATAGTGACACAATGGCTGGGAAGCATTATCAGATACAGGGTGATTGATGCTCTGAGGGGCAGGATAATAATAATTTATTTTGCATGGAAAAAATGACCGAAAAAGTTTTGTTTTTTTAATTTCTGTCACGGCTTGTATTTAATATAGATTTTGAGCCTGGCCTTATCCTGGTGTAATTTGAATGAAGCTGCCTCTTACAAAATGAGGGTTGTGGGCGAGTGGTCATCAGGCTGGAGATCAAAGGGTTCTTTGTGCTTTCCCCCCTTGGCACCGACTCTCATATCAACAAAATTCCTAGCCAGCTATTCTCGATCCAGGCCAACTCAAAGTTTTTGATATATTTTCAAAATTTGGATGACTTTAAAAAGTCTGCTTCTGATGTAGAACATTACCTTTTGTAGAGAGACTCATCGAATTTAACTATGCGACCTGCCAAAAAATGGTTCATTTTTACAACTTGAAAACATCTTATCGGAATTTTATCAGCCTAAAATCTAAATCTTTCAAACTTTTATTCGCTTTTTGAAAATAATGACAATTTTATTAGTGTTTTATGTTTAAGAAGTTTATAAGGGTTTAAGCATCAATTCCACAAAAGTGACCTTGACAAGTTAGTACTTCATTTTTGAGATTTGGCATAGCTAAAACCTTATCAATAAAAGTATCTTGAGAGACCTTTTCATAAAAAGATGATGAATTTTCATTTGCTTAAAAATGAAGGTAGTTAATGCAGGTAATTTTTTTGCATTTTACTGATATTTTTTTAAGTTAATGTTATTTATATTTCAGC
>Ga0194133_10004192_pt1 | contig 19633 bp, 18 predicted proteins | sample TA2KigOf40mmetaG_FD_155448 | JGI IMG/M metagenome (GOLD analysis project Ga0194133, IMG submission 155448) | Freshwater microbial communities from Lake Tanganyika, Tanzania - TA2015055 Kigoma Offshore 40m | ecosystem: Environmental > Aquatic > Freshwater > Lake | place: Tanzania: Lake... | reverse complement strand
TGTTTAAACAGGCCAGTTAAGCATTTATTGCTCATGGCAAATCCTCATTAAACTTACAAGCGACTTAATACGCAGCGATTCTTCAACGTAATGTTTTTATAAAATCGCAACCTTACTGACTCTTGAAGATATTCCAATTTAAATTGTTCTCAATTTTTGGCATGTTTAATACTTTTTACAGGAATTTCAGGATGTGTCAGTTCAATTTAAGGTAATGTTCTGTATATATTTCCCTTTCGTTGATATGCTACATTTTAAATAACAAATTTTTGTTAAAATATCCCAAGTTTTTAATTAAAATTCGTAATACATATCTGAAGACTGGCACGATGTTTTAAGACTCAATCCTTGATCTTAATCATCCTCTGAAATCTATATCTGTAAATTGAAGATGTTGTAAATTAATTGTTGCTTCATTTACAGGTTGGATCGTTAATGAAATAACCCGCCAACCAGTTGTCAATATTTTTTAGGAGTAGAAAAGTGTCACACTAGTGTCTGGACCTCCTTTGTTGGGAACAGTTTTGAAGATTTTCGAGTTCAGATGATGAAATTATACTTTCTGGACAAAATATTGAAAATTCGGAGCACCATTACCAAGTAAGTGTATTGAAATAACTAAAATATTGGGAAACTAACAGAAATTTATTTGTAATAAGCTTGGATAAAAAAATTTCCTTTACTACTACGAGTGGTCTTCCAAGAGCTTTGGGTATTTTTGTTAGAGCTTGTTTTCATTGTACTGGACTAGTTTGTATCGGCAATACTTTTTGCACTGTGTTGGGTAAGTAGTAAAAATCACATCAAGGGTCTCCTTGCAATCTAAATCATCTTTAACAAATAGGATACCCTGCTTCTGTGGATGGCAGCTCTATGAAACCAACTATTAATGAAGAGCGTAGTTTTTGCTCTGACTGGGTGTTTGTGAATTGCTGGTCTGCAAAAAATTACAATTTGTCACGAGGAGACATTGTGGTTTTCAACTCTCCTGTAGGTAAAAAATCTTTTTTACCACACTCTTATTATTTTTTCATCTTTATTATAGGTTTCTTTCTTTAATCTTTCAGATCCATCCACGTTTGTTATCAAGAGACTAATTGCTCTTGAGAACGACGTTGTGTACAATAGACGAGAGTACGAAAAATGAAAAGAAGAATTTTATATGAAATTGATAGTAATAGTAGTTTTTTTAGTCTTTCGCAGACAATCATTCCTAAAGGTCATTGTTGGGTAGAAGGTGATAATATAAAAACCTCAGCAGATTCCTCCACCTACGGCTCAATACCAGTTGGCTTGATATTCGGAAAAGTAATTATTTCTTAAGCACCTTTTTTATTTTTACTTCCAGATATTTGCCAAGATGACTTGAATTTTTATTTCCTTTTTTTTAAATCCATGCATATCTACATTTCAGGCTTCTCACATAATTTTCCCTCCGAGTCATTGGAAACGTCTTTTACCTGAGCTTCCAAGAGCGTTTGGACAATCGGTTGTGAGTGTAAAGTAAAACCTTAAGTCATGTCTTCCATGACCACAAGAACTGGTGGGCATGGAATGCCTCCCAAACTTAAGACCATTACCCTCGTAGAGAGAATAACATTTGACTTTTCTGGAAATATTGCTCAAGTAAGTCTTGATATGAAATGAGTTATTCCTCGATAGTGATATTAATTTACAAAATTTCTCTAGAATGCAATCTGCTTAGCTGACGTTGACAATGATGGTGAAATTGAGCTTGCAGGTTGAATACATACTCTAGTTGTTTTTACTTTTGCCCTTGCGATCATCTTAGTGGTCTTTAAAAGATTATCTAACTTAGCCATCAAATATATAAATTTGCAATCCAATTTTTTTAGTTGGGAATTCTGACGGTGATCTACTGATTTTCAAAGGAACAAGTAAACGAATATCTCTCTTTTTAAGAAAAATTTATGCTGTTTAAAAAACGCTAATGGCTTAAAAAACTATTTGATATTTAGATAAGTTTTAAGTTTCTTTTTTAGACCCTCGACCTTGGCGAAGCAGCGGGGTCAAACTTGGCCATATAACCGCCATGTGCTCTGGAGATCTTTTTAACATGGGCCTAGACGTCCTTGTTGTCATATCAGCAGATGGATTCCTTCATTTGTTCGATCCGAAGTCAATGGTGGGGGAACTCAGAAAACCCCAATCAACTCCAGAGAGGTAAGAGATATTTTTACACAAAAACCTGGAGTAGCCTTCAAACAGATTAAGGCAAGAGGAATTTTCAAAACCTTCAAAAAAATCTTTCAGTAAGCCAGCAAGCACTTCAGCTGAAAATTTCCAAGACGATAATTGTACACCTTTATCGTCTGCAAGCAATTCAGTGCCATCGACACCGTCCAATTCGAATGAGTCCCATAGATCAGTCCCTCATCAGGAGGAGGATATGCTTTCTGAGGTTTAGTAAATTGCTTTCATATTTTGTGGCATTATTTAAGAATTTACGAAAAACCATTTCAGAAGTCAAATGACATAGGGGAGGGCGAGAGAGGATGCAACCTTGTGGTTAGTTTGTTCATGCCCTGTTCTGAAACATTCCAGACTTAACAGTTCTGTTGAACTTTAGATAACGCCTGCATATGGGCAACGAATACCTGCAAACGTAAAAGCTGCAATGATTGTTGACACTAATGGAGACGGATTCAAAGAGCTTGTAATGATGTCTTTTATTGGTGTTTTTTCATAAAAAAAACTTGAATATTTGCTTCTTTTTTAAAAGGTTGTTACTCTTACGGACCGAGTGGTGCGCACTTACCAGTGGCATCATACTGGAGACATCATATCCATGCAAACCTACAAAGGCCATCTCATGTCGAGACACAAATGGGAGTTTGCTAGTCAAGTAGACCCAAATTTAAAAAGTTTGTGATGAGCATTTATGCTAAACGTTTTGGTTTTTTTCAAGATTGGGAGCACTTCTATTAGTAGAGATAACAAAAACAGGCCACTGTTGATTATTTCACAACCTGGAGGAGCCTTCATACAGATAAGGGCAAGTGTCGTCAAAAACTATTTTATGATGGTTCAATCAAAAATGATTTTTGGTGTCATAATGTTCAATTCAGGTACCCCCACGTCGTCATCAACTGATAGATAATTTTGATGACGAAGAAAAAGATGAAGAGAAAGATGACTCACCTCTAAAAGTTGTTAGAACTTTCGAGCCTCTAGTTGTCAGTAATCTGAGGTAATGTGCAATTTTTACTATTATTCTTTTTTTCAACTTTACTTTTTGAATTGAAGGAACAGCTACGTAAGCACTGAAATACTTGGAAACTTTGAATCAACAAATGAAAATCAAGACGAGGAAAACAAACCTATTCCTCCTTTTGCAATTGCCACTCTAGATGGAGACTTGATTTTTGCTCAGCAAGATACTCTATTATGGAACATACATGTAATTTTAAGGAAGTTTTGTTTTCAACCAACTTAAGATTTAAACTTTTCATCTTTTCTCACAAAAATAGCTTAACCAGCAACTTTTTTGTTTGCACAAAATGGACATAGATGAAGATGGAAGGGATGAGCTTGTTGTGTCCTCTTGGAATGGACATGTAAGCATATTGTGGGATTCTTAAAAATCATTTTTGAATCGGATAAAATTTAGACATATATTGTCTCACAAGACTGCCGAGGGACTGAGTTCGTGTTTGGAGAGAGTGTTTTGGCATTTTGTTGCGGCAAATATACTATTGATGACGAAACTGTTAAGGTACGTGAAAAATAGTTTGAAAACGTTGGACTTTGGATTGCAACTAACATTTGACAATCGAATTCCTTACAGGTCTTTGTTTATGTCACTGCAAATGGAAAAATTTTTGTCTATTACGATATCGCTCTTCCAAAAGGTATCAATCATTATTAAGGAATTTTTGTTAAAGCATATTAGTAAAATTTTCTTCTCTCTATTTGCAGACAACGACATGTCTGCTTTTCCAGAACACCTTGTTCTTGGTAACAAGCTTAAGGTGACGCCAGCGGTGTCAAAGTTCTTGCTTAACTTTCCATTTAAAAAGTTGAATACTTCAAGTAACAGTTGATTCTCCCCTTTTCTCAAAAGGACTTATAAAAACCCATTTTTTGATGAGGGGATATTAAAATTTCTTGGTAAATTTAAATTTATCTGAAAATTTTTAGTTATTATATTTACACTAGCTGAGGGTTCCGGCGTTGCCTGAGTAAAATTTGGAGCATGAAAAATGAATTTAATAAAGCATAGCCCAGGTTTATTTCAAGATTGAAGAATGAAATTTTTTAAGATGAAAAAAACTTGGACTCTCAGCACCTCTCTGACTTGTTCTCACTTTTCCTCACCACTTCACAATCACTTGAACCCACTCACACTATCTCCTCACTTGTTCCCCAACACTTTCATGCACTCACCTGTAATCCTCCCAATTTTAACCTTTTAAATTCTTTACAACTTCTGTTACTGGCCACTATTCCCCTAATTTTCCTGTACCTCTGCTTTGCTCTTCCTCCCCTATCTTGTTTTCATTAGATAGAGATCAGATATAAAGAGGGAGAAAGGGTCATGAACATGAAAATCAATTTTGGGTTCATGCATAGGTTTACCAACAGCTGACCCACCTGAGCCGCACAGATTTAGCTGTTGGTAAACCTAAAATCACTACGGGGAAATCTTAACTGCAGCATGGACAGGGAGGCGCAGTCTATGTATGTAACGTCTATGAGATACGTACTGACAGTCTGGTTACTAATAAATATATAAAACCCTAACATCTGTCCAAAATAGGTGGCTTAGCTACTCTTAGGTGGGTTGTGTTTTGTTTTGTTTGCATCCACCGCCTTGCTTTCGCAGGGAAGGTTAACCCCTAGTGGGGTTGTGGCCAAGAGTGGTTAAATTGTTTATGTTTTCGCTGATTTTAAGAAAAAAGTAGATTTGACTGGGTAGTCTGTTGCTTTTTAACTTGTCTGTTTCGTGTCATTTTTTTTACTGTTTTTGGCGATTGTCAAAGATTATGCTGGTTTGCAATAGTGAAATTCCCTCTGCATCGGCACGGGAAAAGGAAAGTGCACTTTGGGAGAAGGAACTTCTTAGATATGTAGGGATCAGAGACGGGGGATCCAGGGCCTCTCCCTGATACCTGGGCAAAGGTACCCTCCCCAGGTCACCCCTTCTAGAGTTACTGCTGATTGAGCTTTGCTAGATCTAAATTCTGCCTGGTTAGGCTTTGAAAGGAGACAGCGATCTTGGTAGTTTTATGCGCTGTCCCTCAGATGAGAAGGATCTAGAGGAACTCACCTGAGTCCACTGATCAAACCAACCAACTAAGCGGTGACCCTCCACAGCCTGCTGATCTAACCCCTAGCTGAGCAACTCAAGCCAGAGTGTACTTCCAGCCCTTTGCACAAACTAGACTCCTCTTAGGTAGGTAGCAAGCATGTCTATAGAGAGGGAAGAAAAGGGTAGATGGTAGCTAATAAGTCTAGATGTCGGTGGATATCAAGTACTTCTACCTCTATATATATATATATATCTGACATGGCAGAATCAAGTTGTCGTTTTGAATTATTTGACACTTTCCGCGAAATGAGGATGCCATGCCAGGAATGACAGCTTCAAAAACCCTCCCGTCGATTTTTATTGGTTTGTCCCACACAACTCTGAATAAAATTTGTTAATGTGCGCGAGAACTCCCCGCAACCTTTTCAAAGCTACAGACATGCAGAGGGACCTGCATGCGGATGCGGGTCAGTCACGAACGGCCAGTCGGCTATACTCCGAAAAAAAGGTACCCCGTTCATTGAAATAGTGATAATTATCACAGCCAGTGTAAAATTAAGGTTTAACCCAACTTTGTTACATAAATTTGTAATTATTTCACCGTAGTCAGGCTGTTGCAAATTAAAATAATGCCAGATGAAGATTTTGATCAATCTTCATTTGGGAATTTCACGTGTGGAGGTAAAGTACTGCAAACCATACTATTTGTAGATTGTTGTTAAAATAACCCTTTTTAACTATTATAAAATAAATCTGAAGAAACTTTTTTTTTTAAATGTCACCATCCTCTTTTTTAAATCTCTCTGCATTTTTCCTCCCTCTCTGGCATTCTTTACTCTGACGAGTGGACGAATGTAATGTATCGCAAGTATAAAACAGATATATTACGAAAAGAGGGTAGACTTAGTAACTTACTTGTTATTTTTTAGATTGAGTGAAACACGCTCAAAAAGAGTGGAACCATTTTAATCTTGATCCGGCTGCGAAAGCTACTGAAGGCAGCTAAAAGTGCAAGAAAGAATCATGTTGTTTCTACAAATAGGAACCATAACAAAGGATTCTGGTAGATAAAGGTGGATGATTTTCCCTGTCAGAACTACTTCTAAAAAAAGTGTGGTAAGGTAAGACAGCGACTTAATAAATGTAGAAATACCGAGTTGACAACGAATCCACGAGATTGCGACGAGATTTTTTTGTAGATGGCTCACATAGATCGCAGAGGGTCCAACTCGAACCCGTGTCATAATTTGGGTTACTCTGAGATCAATACGGAACCTGCTTGCTCTGCTTTGAGGTATATGTCGATTTTTACTACAACTTTTGATTTTGCTTCACATTATCGAAAAAAATTTCATAGAATTTGTCAAGACGTGCAGCACATGATTGATATAAACACAGAACATCTAGAAAGGTTACGAACGCCGATGGCAGTAACATCTGGTAAGTTCAAAATGCTGAAGTAAGTTGGGATAAATTTAGGGTCATGAAGCATCACATTGAAATTCTAGAGCTTACGAAACAAGAAGTCAGAACGCTAGAGGGAAAACTTATAAAGCACTTTAGCAAGCAATTAGCGACAAGGGTAAGTCAAGACGAAAGTTAGCCCAAAAGTATTCCTTTTGAGCGAATAGAGATGCTTTTTTTGACTCAACAGGCCAGCTTGTCGCCTTCACAAGTGGCCTCTGTTCCTGATATTTTGAAATATCCATCCTTACCGCAATGGTTAATTGTTGTTGGGATCACGAGAGATAGTGCAGAAGTCATAAAGGTTTGTAAAATGTGAATAATGTTTGTCGAAATATTTTATTTTAATGGTTTTGTCTGATTTTCTTTCTTTGAAGAGTCGGGTTATTAGTTTGGACTCCTTGAAAGACAAAACGGATTCTGAATTGAATAGATTACTTTTGCAAGCACCACGGCTGTCGTCTTTACAAAGACAAGAAGACTTAAGAAGGTATTATATACCAATACGTTATTCGAAATAGTCTGGTCGAGTAAATTTCTGTTAGAATTTAAAATTTTGACACACTAAATTCATGCCCAAGTTATATTCAAAACATTAATAATTGTCTTAATTTTTCTTTTGCAAGATTATCTAAAGCTCTTCAAAACCTGAGAAAATACACGGATAGCTCGGTTCACGGTGCCTTTAGAGCTGGAGTGCAGGACGCAACAAAGTTAGAGCTTCACTGGGATTCGTGGTACGTAAGATCTTATTATGATATCACACTTTCCTGAAGAGAAAGTTTTTCTAAACATTTCCTAAATAGGGACCACGGGGTAAGTGCTGATTCTCCTTCGAATTCGACTCCGCCCCTCAACGTAACTGGAAGCGGGAGAATAATTGCCCCAAGGACAGGTAAAAAGCACCAAATTATGGAAAAATTTAAGCTGACGTATTCTAACAAAGGTAAGTTTGAAGTAGACATTTTTTTTATCGCTTTTGACTTTACAGATTCAACGTCTGCCTCATCTCCGAGCTCAACTGGGTCAGCTCCCCCTCCGTCACCGTCTCCAGGCATTACACTATCACCTCCATCTTGGCCAACGGTGCCAAAAGCAACACCACCCCCTACCCCTCCTTGGAGCTCCGTTTTTGTAAAGCAAGCTAATAAATTTCCTGCCACTCCCCCTCCAAATAAAAAACATAGCACTGGAATTCAAGTAATGATTTAAAGTCAATCCTAAAAATTTCACGCTTCTAGACTTTGATTTTTTCAGCCTACAATAACTAATCCTAAGACGGATTACCCACTTACCAAGTCTAAGTCGCACGAGTCCGAACTAGGAAACAGACTTCATCCCATCTCAACGGGGTCCTCAACCTCTACAACAACCTCAACTTCAACAGTGGTCACACCTGTCGATCCAGTTCCCCCAAGGGCTTACTTAGAGGACGGATCAGAAAAAGACCACAAACACCTACAAACTTTAGCTTTTAGGTACGAATCAGTAAAAACATTAGTAACTGTGAAAGGGGTCAACACCGCATTGATCTGTCAAAAATATTTAGGAGGACGAGGAATCCGAACGAACCAATTTGTTCAGTTGAGGATGATATAACTGGACCTTCTCCAATTCCGAGTCCTAAATCCCCACCTGGCCTAGTAGACCCACCACTGGTTCAACAACCAACCGTCGATTCCCAGGGACCTCTTATACCATCAACTCTTCAGGTATTTTCCTCCTCAAATATGTGCAGAATTAATGGTAAAAAATATCTTCAAATAGGTGCCTAAATCACCTCGAACTCCAAGAAGTATGGGTCACTTGATAAGACATCGTTTCACTAAAACCTTTAAGCCGGCCCGGTGCGACATGTGTCAGGAATATATGTTCAATGGTCAGTTATTTTTTTTATTAGTAAATAGTCAAAAGATGAACATTATTTTCACGAGCTCATTTGATTTTCCAACAATTTGTTAGGTTTGAAATGTAAGGAATGCAAGTTTAAGTGTCATCGAGATTGTGAAACCCATGTTCCGCCATCATGTGGTCTTCCTGAGGACTTGGTCAAATATTATATGAACCATCTTCACAGAGAGGGATCCCCAATTATGCCACCAAGGTAAAATTCCAGCCTGACACCTTCATTTATTTAGAAACTTATAAGTGCTGCTCTCTTTTGAAGGTTTCCAAATACTGGAGGGTACGTCGGCGGAGGTTCTATCAACAGTTACGGGATGAACTCTGATCACTCATTTTCGTTTGGAAGACTCGGAACTAATCCCTCCCTGCATATTCCTGCTTATCCGGACTCGAGTTCGAATACTTCTAGTTGCAATTCCTCAACGCCAAGCTCCCCTGCAGTTATGGTGACGTCTGGTGGGCCAACCCCACCACATTCGGCCTCTATTTATCAGGTATTTCACGTTTATGGGACTTCTGCTGGTAAAGGGTTTACAGAAAAGTATTCTTTCCAGTCGGCTCGGACAAAATTTCCATTCCCCGATCCACCGGTTTGCTTACAAGTGGAAAGTAAAACTACAATGCAACTACCAATACAGCCTCATTATCAGCAAACAGCATCTAAGGTTACAAGCCCTAATCCGATAATTGATTCTGTCAAGTCCTACGACAGCGATAAAACGTTATCTGGTATGAAGTATTAAATTCTACATTAGTTCACCATTGAATGACAGATCTTACTTACTCGTTGCTTAGTTACGAATATTTTCTGATGAAAAGCGCAAAGATATCTTATTTTTACTTTTTCAATGTAAACTGAAATGTTTCTCCATATCCAGGAAATGTTTCTCCAACCATTAAATTCGAATAAGGATTTGCTCTCTCAAGAGAGAGCATTTTTCCACGATATCTTAATGAGCTTTTTTTATTTATTTTTATCTTTCCAACAAAAGATATTTTAGGAAAAGTATGCTTTGAGGACTACTTTTCAGATATTAAAGAGTGCACGTGTCGCAAAAATAAATTTTAATTGGATTTGGGCAAAAAAAAAAGAAAGTACATTACGAATTCAAAAGCAAAAAGATGAAAATTACCGTCTTCCTCAAAATATCATTTTTGTTTTAAATTGAGCACAAATAGATTAGCTTCACTCAGAATAATCTTTGTCTTACCTTCAGGGTCATCTGGATCAGCTGGCACAGCATACAGGTTGGATAGTCAAGACTCTGTTGACGACTCGTCCAACTCTTGGCTTGCAGCACGACAAACCTCGATTTCACTAAGAGAATGGGATATTCCATACGAAGAGCTCAACATTGGAGACAAAATCGGATCTGGACGGTTTAGCACTGGTACATAAACTGCTATTTTTGCAGATTCAACTTAAAAATTCCTGCTTTTCTCTTCAACTTGTTCATATTTTTTCCAGTCTTTCAAGGAAATTGGCACGGAGATGTCGCCATCAAAATCTTAGATATGGAGACAATGGAAGAGGAAGCAACCTTGGAAGCTTTTAGGCAAGCTTCATTGTCACTGCTCTGGTCGAAAAACTCAAGATTATAATATTTTTCTACCACATTTTAGGCTAGACGTAGCGACGTTCAGGAAAACACGTCATGAAAATCTTATTCTTTTTATGGGGGCCTGCATGAATCCTCCAAAGCTAGCAATTGTGACGAGCTTGTGTAAAGGTAGTTTAGAAAATACACTTGTAAACTTGCAGATTTTTTTTTTTAATCATAATCAAAATTTTGAAGGAAACACACTTTACACTCATTTGCATCTAAGACGGGACAAGTTCTCCATGAGTAAGCTTATTGTGATAGCCCAACAAATATGCCAGGGTATGAGCCTGTCAGTAAAGACTTTAAAGAATATTAATTCAAACATTACTTTTCCTTCTAGGGATGGGATATCTTCACCATAGAGGAATAATACACAAAGATTTAAAGACAAAAAACATTTTTCTTGAAAATGGACGAGCAATTATTACTGACTTTGGATTGGTAAATGTTGCAAGAAGACTTTGTGTTGAGGAAAAGTTAACTCCCTTCCATGGGTCAAATCCAGAAAACTATAGGTAATACTGCCAAAAAGATGTTGCTGTGGCCTTACGACATCCTATAATTTTTTTGGTTGCAACCTTCATTTAAAGCCCACTCAATAAGACGCTGAAAGGGCTTTTCCTTGAATAGATGCTGCATTTTTTGAAAAATGTTATTTCTGAGCTCAAGTCAATACTTTTTCACAAAGAAAAACTGCTTTTCTCCAGGGAGACGATGAGTATACCGAAAGGATGGCTTTGCTACCTTGCACCTGAGATAATGCGCAGCCTGACTGTTTACCAAAGTGAAGGTGACGACCTTCCCTTCACAAAAGCAAGTGATATTTTTGCATTCGGCACGGTATGGTTTGAAATGCTTACTGGAGAATGGCCGTGGAAAACAATTGGTCCTGAATCAATTATCTGGCTGGTCGGGCGCGGCATGAAGCCGTCACTTGCCAACCTTCAGGCCTCAAGAGACGTCAAAGATATTCTTGTCATGTGTTGGACCTACAATGCAGATCACAGGCCCGATTTCACCCACCTTTCGAAAATGCTTGAAAAGATACCAAAAAAGAGGCTCGCTCGGTACAAATTTTTGTTTGTTAAATTAAATTCTTTTTTTTCATGCGAGGCAAAGTTTAAACTTTTGAACGTTCAATTTTTTCAGAAGTCCTTCTCATCCTGTGCATTTGTCTCGATCCGCTGAGTCAGTCTTCTAGTTTTCGACACCTTGTTGGGTGAACATGAAAAAAGCATGTGAAATCTGTAAAATATTTTTGCTAGTCACACATTTCAAAGACCCGTTTAAAGTAAGACTCTAATTAAGCTTGTTTTTTCTATGTGGATTTTCACCTAATAAGTTTAAAATAATTCATGCTGATTTCCTTCGTAAGGCGTCAAAGTCATGACTTTACTACATGCAGCATCCTATGTAACTGCAAGTTTTATTCTTAATGTACTTGAAATTTTATGAATTTCCCTTTGTTTACAACAAAAGTAGATTTTCGTTCTTTTTAAAACGTAAATCAAAGAGCCGTGTCAGTTTTGTTCAAATATTAATATGCGTGCCAAAGATTGCAGCTTTACGAAAGATTTTCAAGTGTTTTACCTCCTAGCATGAAAACAACGTCGGCCCTCTGCAATTGTTGATGTGATATATTATTCATCTTCAGATTTTCGATGTTCACTTTTACGACCAGACGATAATCCCTTTGCACACCTTTAAAAATTGATCTCAGGCCTTTTAATAAGGGGCTAGAGCTTTGTAACTTTACCACAGCTCTATCATTTTTTTTTCATTGTCCTTTCAAACAGGTGCAAGACAGAAAATTTTGTTTCAATAAATGTCGTTGTAATTTTATCCGTGTTAATTATATCCCCGTGACGAAATCACTATCGATCAAAACGTGTTGTTAAATGTGACTAGTCATATTGTGATGGAAATTCTAAATAAACATCCTGTCTATTTACAGTCTCATTTTTAATGCTCTACTTTGCTTTGTTGTGAGGAGTGTTTGAACGAACGTCCGACCTCGTCATCGGGTAGTTTGGCACCACCAAGAAGAACTTTGGTATCGTTGCGAAGGTCATTCATCTGCTCATTAAAAACAAATTCAACAAGCAGGTTCAAAAGGAAATAAAATTAAAATATACTAACAATATTCAAAAGGATTTCTCTCTCTTGGGAGACCTTGAGCATTTTCAAAATATCTTTCTCGTCACTTGTTCGACATTTTTTATCGTTTCTCACTAATTTCAGTCTTCAAAAAAAAGAGTTTGGGTTGAATTTGTGATAATGTTGTGATAGACTCAATTACATATAAATAGGTACCTTTCGGGACTTTTCCTATCAAACAAAAGCCTGATGGTTTCTCCGCTGGGCAACTGTTCTGAAACTACAAGATATCTCGTCTTTCCACAATGAACTTCTGACATGTCGATTTCGCTGAGAAAAATTGACTCCTGATCTGAAAATTTGTTGAAAAATCTTTCACTTGAATCGAACTGACATGAGGATTTCTTACCAATTTGCGATATTTTAGACATGTTTTTTACTATAATAGAAGCTTAGATCTGTGACCTGCTAGCAATTAATCGTCACTTAATAGAGATCCTTATCAGATGATTCAGAGCAGTTTATTGGAACTTGGGTCCAGGCTAGGTTTGGGTAAAGGAATTAATTTATAATGTGAAATTTGGAAAATTTGTTTTGAGTTTGGTCGCTGGCGCTAAAATCAAAAACACACTAAATTTCATAGACAGCTTTGACATAATGTTGACATCAGACACCAATGATGTCTACGCCTAAAACACGTTTTTCTCTACGTCATATTTTTACAAAAAAAATTCTTGATTTTATTTATTATAATTATATAAATTTGAAATTTCAGTTGAAAAACTGACTGAGGCTCAAAAAGTCTGCCGTTTTGGAAAAAGATCATTCTCTCTGTATAGATAAATGACATGACGGCTTTTTAATACATGTCAGTTCTTTTTAAATAATGGCTATTGGGTCCGTTATTCAGAAGTTCCAAAGGGCACTCTGGTCCAAGAATCCTGGCTTCTCTTCCTTAAAACGAACCTATTCAGAGGCAAATGTTGTCGTGCCAACAAGTGTCAAATATCCAGAAATTAATAGTCAGAAAAAGGAGTTTGCAAAACTTAATAAAGGTCCTTGATTGAATTAATTTTTATTTTACTTAAATTGAATTGCAATTAAATTTATAAATTTAGATGATATTGCTTCCTTCCAAAAGATTCTTGACGCTGGCCGTGTTCTCACTGAGGATGTCGACTCTTACAATACTGATTGGCTCAGGTCTGTGAAGGGTCAGGTGAGACCCTTCTCTCTATATTTATATTAATGACTTTCAAAAATATGTTTTGAAAAGTTAAAGGGGTTTTGTAATGAGTAGAACATCTATGATTCAGAGTGAGTGTGTGTTGAAGCCCAAAACCACTGCAGAAGTTTCTGCCATTGTTCAACACTGCTACGAAAGGGGATTGGCAATTTGTCCTCAGGTAAAATGGGCAAGAAACATCAATATTTAAATCTCATTCTAGATGTTTATTTCAAGTCAAGAATTTCTTTTCTTATCCAGTTGGTAATTTTGACATTAAAAGTTTAGGGAGGAAATACTGGACTGGTTGCTGGTAGTGTTCCAGTTTTTGACGAGATTGTTCTTTCGACCGAGCTGATGACAAACATAGAGGACCTAGATGAAAACTCAGGGATTGTTAGAATCCAATGTGGAGTTGTTTTAGACCAACTAGTAAGATCAAAAACAATTTTTTTTCATCCATTAAAATTAACCAAAAATTATGTTTTCAGGACAATTTTCTTTCAAATTATGGGTTTATGGCACCTCTGGACCTCGGGGCTAAGGGGAGTTGTAGATTGGGTGGAAATGTGTCTACAAATGCTGGTGGACTGAGGCTTCTTCGCTACGGTAGTCTTCATGCCAATGTGTTGGGTATTGAAAACATCTCTTACAATTCAGCCAGGTGAAAAATCGTATAATTGATTTGACATTTTCAGGTCTTGAGGTAGTTTTGGCACAAGAGGGTGGCCCGGTGTTAGATCTTTGTAGGGTTTCTTTAAAGAAAGACAACACAGGGTATGACTTGAAGCACCTTTTTATTGGATCAGAGGGAACACTTGGGATAGTAACAAAAATAGCTCTGCATTGTCCTCCGAGGCCAACGTCTGTTAAAGTAAAGTGTGAAATTAATCTATTTAGCAAGAAAACTTAAATGCTTTCCTTCTCCAAATCAAGGTTGCTTTTCTTCAAATCAATACATTTGATCAAGTCCTTCAGGTTTTTCGAGTTGCTAAGCAAAGCTTAGGAGAAATAATTTCATCATTTGAATTCATCGATTATGAATCCATGAAATGTGTCACTGAAAATATTGGCCTATCGTGTCCCTTGGGACTCTCCGAAAATGCCTTTTATGTTCTGATTGAAACATCTGGCTCGAATTCGTCGCACGATGATGAAAAGTTAACTTATTTTCTCGAGGACTCTTTGAATTCAGGTTTCATCGAAAATGGAATAATGGCATCTGAACCCTCTAAAATCTTGCAGCTGTGGTATGTGGCACAAAGCCATTAATGATCAATTTTGATTTTACTCTTAGCACTGTATGCAGGTCACTGAGGGAACGAATAGCAGAGGCTCTTATGAGAGATGGTTATTGCTACAAGTACGACATTTCCCTTCCATTAAGTGTCTTCTATGATATAATCTTGGAGATGCGAGAAAGACTAGGATCCAGAGCCATTCGTTGCATAGGGTACGGTCATCTAGGTGATGGAAATCTCCACCTCAATGTAACCTCAAGGTGATAAATTGAAGAAATCTTTTTACCAGTATTATCATGTTATGTGATTAGGGGAAGCTGAGGGCATGAAATCGAAGCAGATGGGGGATATATCAGGAATAACTCATTCAATCAAGCTTAAAACAATACCAGCCACGAATACAGTCAGTTTTGGATTTAGGTAGTAACACAATTGACCCACCATAAAAATGGGGGCTGGCGAAATAGTATGTGGAGTTTAGAAAATATAACCGAAAGTAAAGTTTTGCTTGTGTTGTGGAAGGTTCACAAGAAATGGGGAATCATTACAGGAAACTGTTATAGAGTTAAAAGCGTAATGCAAACTAAAGTTTGTGTGATAAAAATTAAAGATATACCAAAATTTATAATAATCAAATTTGAACTATTTTTAGAGAGTATGATGAGGATCTTTACCACACAATTGAACCTTTTATTTATGAATGGACTCAGAAAAACAGAGGAAGCATTAGTGCTGAGCATGGGATAGGGTTCAAAAAAAGAGACTACCTTCACCTAAGCAAACCCGAAAATGCTGTACACATTATGCATCAAATCAAAGGAGTCTTCGATCCGAAAGGAATCTTAAATCCATACAAAGTCCTTCCTTCAGCTTAAATGAAGAGGTCTTGGCAGTCCACTGCCAAGAAGATTACTTACTTTTGGAATAGAAAGTTTGCACAAAAATATTTGTATTAGATTTATACATAAGTTTAGAAAGTATCATCGTGAAAGAATAACAAAAAATGTTTTTTGTATTTCGAATTGAATTTAACCTTCTCCTCAAATACAAAATGAAAGAGTAATCTAATCAACACAAGGATTCTTGCAAATGTCCATTAAAAAATTTCACCACAAGATGTTTCTCATAGTCTTCGAGTCAATCTATTAGGACGTTGAAGGTAGTCATTCCTCTGAGTCGTCCGGGGATATTGTTGTAATCAGCTCCTTTAAATATAAATCGACAGGACACTCGAACCATCTAAATCAATGAAGAAAAATTTAAAGATGATGAGAATTTATGAACTCCCTGGGTGACTGACCTGTCCGGGGATGAGGTCAACAAGTTGAACTCCCACCATGGGATGCTCCAAGCGTTTTGATCCCTTCAAATGAAATAATGAGTAAATTCTGCCTCATTGATCACCACCAAACTATCATATCGCAGGGGCAGGGGGAATATCGACCAACCGTCAGTGTCTGAAGCTGGAGGCCTTCCCCCACCCCTTTTTATATGAATGCCTTTGATGTCAAACTACATACCCAGAAAGGAAACATGCCGAGAGGTATTGCTTGTGAGTCTGGAAAATACCTCAAACGGCCTTTTAGGACTTCTCTGTCGACAGGACCGTCCCCATCGCAGTCAATATAAAGTTGCCGAGGAACACTATTTAATTAAGTAGGAAAAATTAAAGATCTTATTTGCTAGCCTGGAACTCGGCTTGTACTTGCTATCGAGAATTCGCCTCTGTATGTTTGGTGCCAGCACGTGGGTTACCTTAAAAAAGTCGTTTGAAAAGACAAGAAAACGGGTAAATATTTCATCTCACATTGTCAAGGGGGTTGTACGGAACAGGCTCAAAGCTGTAAATGTTATTGACAGTGATGAAGAAGCAAGGAGAAAGGGGGCCCTGTCTCTAGAGAAACAAAATTGTCACTTCAGGATCTCGAATCAACAGGGTACGAAACTTACTGCATCGAGCCCATTCAGACACGGTAAAAAGATTGAAATATCCTGCCTGTTTTAAAGTCATAAGAAAAAGTATTTAATTAAAAAAATACGATAAGTCAATGCCTGCAAGGTTCCGAATTCTTTTCTCGTAAGTTGTAAAGCTCGGTGTCATTGCAGAGTTTTCCTATTTTCTAATGAATGAAATCTTTTTCATTAAACAGAAATGGAAGAAAGAAAAACTGGTTTTATATTAAAACATGACTTTATACCTCAGCTCTTAGAGTATCCAGATAGCCCTTGGAGATCGAAAAAAAGTCCACAACCGTTCCTGTCGAGTTGCTCTCCTTGTGTTAAATTTTTTTGTTCTTAGACATGCGTATTTTTAAAATATGGTGTTTACAAGAAAATGACACTACCTTTGATGAATTTGAGGGCACAAAAAAGTGGTACAAACTGTATAAAAAAAGGATTTAGGAAAGACCACGAAGGTTAAGAGTTTTTAACAATTACTTTGACGGACGAGCCCCACTTTTTGTAAAAGGGGCAATGCCCAGACCTGTAAATAAATAAGGTCTTCTTTTCAGATGGTACAATTATGTAAAGGAATGAAGATAACCAGGCGTGTCTCCCAAGATAGAGTTCTTTCCATACAACTTGGGAGCATCTGATTGAGGGAAAACCAACCAGAGGGCTAGAGCCCAGAAACCAACCAAAAGTGCAAATAGAAGAAGATAGATTGAAAGAATGAGAAACCAAGAGGTAATGCTCTTGAAGCACACAGTCTTTTTCTTCGGGTCATAGAGAAATGTACAGAAGTCCTGTAACCTAAAGAAAAAGAGTGGGGTGAAATCTCCAAATTTAATTCGTTTTTGAAAAATTAAAAAAACCTTTGCGAGACTCCCATAATGGAAATTGTAAGAGAGGACGAGTAATGTTTTTTTCTAAAAGCTCAGCTTTACAGGTCTTGAAGTGTTGACACCCCAAATATTGGTTGTCTAGTTGATAATTTTTGGATTTTATATTTCACGCTTTTGGTTTTTGGCGGAACTGGGGTTTTCGAACAAAATATAGAATCGAGGCCATTGCAATACCAATATTTGCTTTTCTATTGGCTACCGAGGTTGGGTGATATTTTATAACCTGTGCGTTGCAAGTAAAAACAAACAACTCAGAACTCTATTGAAAGGCAGCTGTAGATTAAGATAAGATTTTTTTCTAAAGTCAATGTTTTTAATCTGAAAAAGATGGCGAATACTAGTAAAAACGTCCCTAAGATTTTTCGGCAGGTAATGCTAATAAACTCAATCAAAAAAAGGGAATCTTATTTCTGTTATTCGACTTACTTCCTTTGCTTTAAAACAATCCATTTTCCAAACAAAATGTCTGCCTTAATCGTCTCCTTTGTAATCAATTCTATCAAAAGATGTTTTCTTTTTTAAACAATTCTCATCTCAAACTTTCTGGACAGAATTTAACATTGGCTTTAAATAAAAATAAAGTTACCAAACTTTTAGGTGAAACCACTGTTGTCCTTGGATTCGACGGATGCTCGCATTCGGGTTCGGTCACTTTATAAAGCCTGGTACCGTCAAATCCCAAGGATTATCGAACTGGTAATACCTGTAGAATTATGATTTTTTACAAGAGTTAAACTTAACATAACAAATCATCGTAGACCCTGGGTCGATCAAAAAACCACCATCGTTAAAAATTGTAGAAACCTAAACTACACAAAATTAATTAACATGTGTAACCCAACTATCAGATTTCATTAAGGATGTGATTTTTTCAGTACTACATGCCCTACAGCGCTATCACTTTAAGGAAACAACTGAAAGTCAAATTTCAAGAAAATTCCCATGTAAAAGATTTGAGAATAATTGATATGCTAGTGGTTCAGGTAAGCGCCTTGTAAAGTTTTCTCTTCTAAAAGAGTCTCAAAGAAGTAATTTTTTCCAGGGTCAGCAAGATTTACAAGAAGTTGTTGAACTCTGGGCCGCAAATCATCACGTTTTACACAAACACTTCAGGGAAAATATAGTCGCTAAGCCTAAAGACTTTATGTCAAAGTTTTTATCAGGCCAAGAGTAAACAAATATTACAGACAGTCTAGTTCATAATATTTTAAGAAATGTATCTTCCTCATTGAGTAGAGTTTGAGCGTATTATAAATAAAAGCTTGATATAGGTTATTTTTTCTCCGTAAAAACGTTAAAAAAATCAGGGAATAACTGTGCGCATTGAAATCTTTTTTTTATGCCCTTTGGTCACTGACCGGAAGCTCGCGTCCTGTCGAGACATTTTTAACGGAAAACTTTTTCATGACCACCTGCCAGGAAGAGGAGATAGCTAAAATAATCGTGTTTTCATTTTAAGTGGAAGTTGCTTCACAGATCTTCTCAGTCAAAGATTATTTGGGGATGAAAAAGTGATTGTTTTAGTTGACACCGAACTATATTGTCGAAAGAGGTCTTAAATTGTAAGTTGAGATTTTTATCTCTATATATTCTAAATAGCTGCATTGAAAATCCAAGGAGGGATGAACCGTTTGAGACGTAGTTTTCGTCGAAGAAAGGCCTCTCATTGTATCAACTGTGGCCACGTCAACAAAGAATGTTTCCACAAAGAATATGAAAATCTAGATTTCTCTCGTGCCTCGACGCAGAGGCAAAAATGCCAAGGTGGTGACCCAAGAGGACCTCAAAATTTTCCTCAAACCACAGAGGTGCTTTGATCTTGATATTTTGTCCCTTTTCTTTCATTCACTGATTCTAGATTATGTCACAGCCCAAACTAAATCGTCACTGGCCTGTGACGTCCCTTCCTTTGAGGGTCACCCCGGAACCCCTCTATGTCAATCTTCCTCCACCTTTACCTGCAAAGGTAAAAATGATTA
>Ga0194133_10004187_pt1 | contig 19662 bp, 3 predicted proteins | sample TA2KigOf40mmetaG_FD_155448 | JGI IMG/M metagenome (GOLD analysis project Ga0194133, IMG submission 155448) | Freshwater microbial communities from Lake Tanganyika, Tanzania - TA2015055 Kigoma Offshore 40m | ecosystem: Environmental > Aquatic > Freshwater > Lake | place: Tanzania: Lake Tanganyika... | reverse complement strand
GATGATACTGCTCAGTCAGCACAAGAACAGCAGGCTGATAATAGAACTGCACCTGCGGATAGAACAGCAGAACAAGATGATTTAGTTGAAACACGTGCTCTAGCACCGGAAGAACCAATATCAGTGACTAATGAACCCGTGACAATACCTCCAATCCTAAGGACTTAATAACACATGGCAATAGATCACAGAGCAGGCACTAAGGTAATAAAAAGTCTACGTAGAGAAGAAGCTGGCGCCGCCCGTGTTGATCCCTATCCATATATCGGCATAGTCAAGAACAATCTTGATCCCACACGTAGTGGTCGCCTACAGGTATACATTCCTGATCTAGGTGGTGATGAAAAGGATCAGACCAGCTGGCGCACAGTCAGCTATGCTAGTCCTTTCATGGGCTACACTACCAATACAAATTCAGCAGATACTGCCAATGCTTTTGAAAGTGTGACACATACCTATGGTATGTGGATGGTACCACCAGACATTGGTGTACAGGTCATAGTCCTATTCATAGCAGGCGATCCTCTACGTGGTTATTGGGTGGCCTGTGTAAATCCTAATCTAAGCCATCACATGATTCCAGCTTTAGCAGGCAGTACCAATGTTGATCTTAATTCAGCCAGTGGTGCTGACCGTACTGGATTCCAAGCAGGCGTCCCCGTACCAGTTGCAGAGTTTAACGAAAATCTACCAGAAAATGTTACCAATCCTGCATTTTATAATTTAAGCAAGCCCATACACACAGAACAATATGGCATATTAAAAGTACAAGGTCTAGATAGGGACCCCATACGTGGTGCTATAAGCAGTAGCAGCCAACGAGAAACACCTAGCGCGGTATTTGGTATCAGTACACCTGGACGTCCACTTGATGCACAGGATCCGTCTAATCCTAAAAATGATTATGTAAACAAACTAAACACAGGTACCTTGCCTCCAGATTTCTTTAGGATTAAAAGTCGCAAAGGTGGTCACACATTCGTCATGGACGATGGTGCGACTCTTGGACAAAATCAATTGGTCAGATTGCGCTCAGCTGGTGGACATCAGATCCTAATGCATGACAGCAATAATACCTTATATATAAGCCATGCTGATGGCACTAGCTGGGTAGAACTAGCCAGCGATGGTCAGATCAAGATATTCAGCCAAAGTAACTTCAGCGTGAGATCAGAGGGCACTATAAATCTACACAGCGATGCCAGCATAAATCTTAATGCGGCTAACAATATCAATCTCAAAGCAGGCGGTAAGATACAAGCAGAATCTTCTAGCACAACCTTACTTACAGGAAGCCTTAGTGTAGATGTCAAGACCACAGCAGAATTTAAAATCGGTGGACCTTTCAAAGTAGAAACCAGTGCGGGTATCAGCCTTAAAGCCGCACAAACCTATGCATTAGAAGCCGCACAGATCCTAAACAACAGTGGAGGCACTTTAGTAGTTTCTAGTGTAAATGCATTCAATTTAAAAAATTTACCAGACACCTCACGAGACAGTGGCAGTGGTTTATGGGTCAACAGGCCTAATCAATTAAGTAGCATAGTCACGGTAGCACCCACACACGAACCATTTGATCGAGGAGAAACAGTGGCATTTTTTAATCCTGAAAACGCCAGCACAGGTATAACACCTCAAGCGACCTACACAAGCACAGTTGACGCTATCAAAGACGTAGCAGGCACAGAAGTTAAAAATCCAGGTGGAGCCAAAGATCTACGCAATCAACCTGAACCTATCAGCACAGTTGGCAATTTAAATAGAGATCAGATGACAGCATATCTGGCACAGATTGGCAAGAGTGAAAGCGGTGGTAATTATGCCGCAGTTAATCAATTGGGCTATGTAGGCAAATACCAATTTGGTTATCAGGCACTAATAGATGGTGGTTATGTGAAATCGTCTGTGAGCAGCCTAGCACAATTAGATAATCCCAACTCATGGACTGGCAAAGACGGAATCACTGACAAGAGTGCTTGGCTAAACAATGCCAGCGTGCAGGAATCAGCTATGGTTGAATACACGCAACGTAATTACACTGCCATGGTCAAGAATGGTGCTGTTACCGCAGACATGCCCCCAGAGGAAGTTGGTGGTATGCTGGCTGTAGCTCATTTGCTGGGACCAAATAAAGGAACACCTAATCGTCCAGGTGCATTAGGGTGGAGACAAGGATTAGGTGGAGCAGATGCTAACGGTACGACCGGTAACACATATTTCCAAAAAGGTAAGTTTGCTGTGGCAGTGTTAGCACCACAAGTACCCGCAGTCAAAGCAGGATAAATATCTATATGGCTATCATGTATCGTGGATTTAGTACTATCGGGCGCACACGCAAATATCGCCTTACGGATTTTGAACTAGTTAAACAAGATCTAATCAATCACTTTTACATCCGCAAGGGTGAAAAGCTGATGAATCCAAACTTTGGTACTATCATTTGGAACGTAGTGCATGAACCACTTACAGAAGACCTAAAAAGCGTTATCATATCAGACATCAAAGCTATCGCTGAATATGATCCTAGGATCAGCATAGACAACGTGGTCATCACTGAATACGATCAAGGCATACAAGTAGAGCTACAGCTACGCTATGTCCTGACCAATCAGACTAATCTATTGAATCTACAGTTTGACAATCAGAACAGCACCCTAACAGCTATCTAATAAACTACCCAGTTTATTTTCCTGATAAATACATTATATTAGGGAATTACAGATGGCTATTACCACAAGACAAAGCAGTTTACTAGTCGCAGAAGATTGGACTAAACTATATCAGACTTTCCGTAATGCGGATTTTCAAAGTTATGATTACGAAACCCTGCGCAAGAGCATGGTTGACTATCTCCGTGTGTATTATCCAGAAGATTTCAATGACTTTATTGAAAGTTCAGAATTTATTGCCCTAATTGACTTAATCGCTTTCCTAGGACAAAGCCTAGCGTTCCGCGGAGACCTTAATGCTCGCGAAAACTTTATCGATACAGCACAACGCCGTGACAGTGTACTAAAGCTAGCACGTCTTATTTCCTATAATCCTAAGCGTAATATTCCAGCTAGTGGCCTATTAAAAGTAGACAGTGTAAGCACTACAGAAACTGTATATGACAGCAACGGACTAAATCTCGCAGGACTTGTTATCAATTGGGCAGATTCAGCTAACGACAACTGGGCAGAACAATTTATCGCAGTGGTCAATGCTAGCCTCAACAGTAATCAGGCGGTGGGTAAACCCAGCAATAGTCAACTGTTAAATGGTGTCACCACAGAAGAATATCAGATCAATCTCGTGCCCAATCTTACTGCTACCTATCAGTTTAGTGCTGCTATAGAAGGCAGTCAAGTGGCATTTGAAATTGTAAGCCCAACATCAGCAGGCCAAGCCTACTTGTATGAGGCGGCACCTAAACCTAACAGTAGTTTCAATCTATTATTTAGGAATGACAATCTAGGCAACAGCAGCAACAATACTGGATATTTTCTACACTTTAAACAAGGTGCCTTGCAGAGCATAGATGTAAATTTCCAAGAAAGCCTACCAAATCGCGTATATAGTCTCAATGTCAATAATATCAACAACACAGACGTATGGTTATATAGTTTAGATAGGAATGGTAATCTTAGTACTCAATGGACACCAGTGCCCAGCGTTGGTGCTACTAATGTTATCTACAACAAATCAACTAACAAGAACATCTATCAGATCAGCACACGTGCAGGTGATCAGATCGATTTAGTGTTTGGTGACGGTAGTTTCGCAAACATTCCACAAGGTCGTTTTAGAATCTACTATAGGGTCAGTAACGGATTAAGCTACAAGATATCACCAGACGAATTACGTGGTATCGTAATCCCAATCAATTATGTTAGCCGTATAGGGCGTACAGAAACAATCAATATCCGTGCTAGTCTACGTTATACTGTAACTAATGCTACCACACGTGAAACCGTTGATGATGTGCGACAGAAAGCACCTCAACAATACTACACACAAAATCGCATGGTCACAGGTGAAGACTACAACATTTTACCTTATACCTTATTCAACAATGTGTTAAAAGTCAAAGCAGTTAATCGTACTAGTTCAGGCGTATCACGATATCTAGACGTTATTGACACTACTGGCAAATATTCGTCTACTAACATATTCTGCCAGGATGGCATGCTCTATCGTGATGATCCTATAGAATCATTTAATTTTAGTTTTAATACTACAAATGACATCTATAGAGTGATCAACAATCAAGTTAAACCTTTGGCTTCTACCAAAGAAATATTACAGTTTTTCTATAGTACCTACAATGCTATCAATTCCTCGAACACCTATTGGAACAAGAGCCTGGATGACGCAGGAATCACTGGATATTTTTATGATAGCACAGATAATATCCTGCAGGTAGGTGATTTTGTAGCCGACAGCAAGAGATATATTAAACAAGGCAGTATAGTAAAATTTTCCGCTGGTAGTGGTAATCATTTTGATGCACGCAATACCATACAACCAGGTGCTCCTGCGAACAGCGGGGACAAATACTTTATCTATGGACAGATCATACAGGTCTTGGCAGATGGCACTAATGGTGGCGAAGGCAATCTAGACAATGGTAGTGGTCCTATCACATTAAACCAAGTAGTACCAACTGGTGCAGAAGCCGTAAGAGTATTTCCAGTTTTCAATAATAATTTTACTGATGCACTAACAACCAGCATAGTAGACTATATCAGAGCTTTCAAAGATTTTGGTCTACGCTATGATGTAGATACTAGTCAATGGACTCTGATACAACCTGAAGATCTTGACACAGGAGATTTCAGCTTAGGTTCTGCAGGTAACACTAGTGCAGGAGGTCTTGATAGCAGTTGGCTTATACGATTCCAAGCAGTAGGTCAGACCTATACTGTTTACTATCGCGGACTAGAGTATGTGTTTGAAAGCGTCCGTGAAACAAATTTCTACTTTGATGATCGCGTGAAAATATTTGATCCTCGTACAGGATTTACTATCAAAGATCAGATCAAAGTTCTCAAAGTAAATACCACAGCCGATGATACCACTTCATTGGCATTAGATTACATTTGGCACATCTATGATAACATTGTTGAAGTCGATGGTTATGCTAATTCCAGCAAGATATTAGTTACATTTCCAGACAGCAATGATGATGGGATTCCAGATAATCCCGAACTGTTTGAGCTATTGGTCAGTCCAGACACTAATTCTAATGCCAAATATGTTTATTTCCAAAACACCTTTGGTTATGATAATTTTGTGGTACAGACACCAGTCAGCAATAGTCTTGTAGTCAGCATCTATGAAACACTTACTGCCGCGCAGACAGCCGCAACACTATATCAAAACGGACAATTATTTTACATAGCACCAACTGACTCATTTTATCAATTGACTATAACAAATGATTCAGTCTATACATTAAATTTAGTCTCAGGATACACTGCCAAAGTTGGCCGTCAAGATTTGTATTTCCAATACAGACACAGTAGTCCTAATAATCGTCGTATAGATCCAAGTCCTAACAATATCGTGGACTTGTATATCCTTACCAAAGCCTATGCCACAGACTACTTAGCTTGGATACAGGACACTACAAATACAGTTGAAGAACCAGTTGCTCCTACTCCAGAAACACTGGGCACAGACTACAGCGACCTGGAAAAATACAAAAGTATCAGTGATACTATCATTTATAATCCTGCGAAGTTCAAACCTATCTTTGGTGACAAGGCTGAATCCGCATTGAGAGCTACATTTAAGGTAGTAAAAAATGCCAGCGTAGTTGTCAGTGACAATGATGTCAAGACCAGTGTGATCGCCGCGATCAATACCTACTTTGACATAGCCAATTGGGACTTTGGCGAAACATTTTATTTCAGTGAATTATCAGCGTACCTACACAGCGTACTAGCACCAAACATAGCATCTGTGACCATAGTACCAAACAGCACCAGTGAAGCATTTGGTAGCTTGCTGCAGATTAATGCTGAATACAATGAAATCATTGTCAGTGCCGCAACTGTTGACAACGTACAGATTATCAGTGCTATCACTGCCGCACAACTAAATCAAACAGGAATTTTATCTAACGAAATAACTGCAAGTAGTACTGGAACAAGCAGCACAGGTTCAGCAGGTACTAGGAGCACTAGTACCAACACTACGAGAACATCGACCAGCACTAGAAGGACGCTGACCAGCAGTAGTGGTAGTAGTGGTACCGGTGGTAGCAGTGGTAGCAGTGGCAGTGGTAGCAGTGGTGGTGGTAGTAGTGGTGGTGGTAGCAGTGGTAGCAGTGGCAGTGGTAGCAGTGGTGGTGGTGGTAGCAGTGGTGGTGGTGGTGGCGGTGGTGGCTATGGATACTAATTTATTAATACATAACGATTGAGAACAAGAACATAATGGCCACAAGAAAAAGTATAAATTTACTTCCTGGTGTATTTAGAACTGACGTCAATGATAAGTTCCTAAGTGCTACCCTAGATCAGCTAATATCTGAACCCCAGTTAAAAAATCTCTATGGTTATATTGGACGTAAATTTGCTCCTACATACGTAGATGGTGACAGTTATCTTACGGAAGGATCAGCTGATAGACAAAACTATCAACTGGAACCTGCTACTATTATCACTGATACAGATGATAACACAACTTTCTTTGCCAGCTATATAGACTTTCTTGACAAGATCAAATATTATGGTGGACTTACAGATGATCACAGCAGATTATTTGCTGGTGAATACTACAGTTTTGATCCAAGGATCAGCTATGATAAGTTTGTAAACTTTGGTCAATATTATTGGATACCAAACGGGCCACCAGCGGTACAGGTCAATACCAGCGGTGTGGAACTGGTCAAGACATTCCTTGTGACTCGCAATGACAATCAAAACATCTATGACTATTCAGTGGGTGGTGTAAGAAATAATACACTGGTATTGGCTCGTGGTGGCACATATACATTTACAGTCGACCAATCAGCAGGTTTTTGGATCCAGTCAGAACTGGGCACTGACGGGCTATTAAATGTGACTCCCACTATCAGCAGTCGTGATGTGCTAGGAGTAGAAAATAATGGTGCTACAACAGGAAACGTTATATTCCGTGTACCACAGAAAGATGCACAAGATCGTTTCCTTGCTATGGAATTGGTAGCTACAGTTGATTTCGCTGTGCCGTTAGCCTACACTAATTTACAAAATAGACTACTCAGTGATTTTATCACAGATTATCCACAATACGCTGGCCTGACAGGATCACTAGATGGTAAGACACTAATTTTCGTTGATCAGCAGGATCTGACCAACTTTGGTGAAGAGGCTTGGACGGTAGCGGGAGAGACTGACAGTATTTCTATTGCCTATGACAAGGGTGATGTAGTAGCCGAAGCCGATCGCTATGGTATTTGGAAAATACAACTGATACCTTCAGGTGATGATTATCTGATAAATTGTTATCCGTTTGACACAGTAGCCATAGATCAAAAAGTCTATGTCAAATATGGACTGGTGAATGCCAATCAAGAGTTCTATAGAGATTTCACAGGTTTCTTCGAGCGCATGCCTTTGATCACCAGCACAGCAGACACTCTATACATACAGGACGGTGATCGCGGAGATATCTATACTAAAATTAAAATCGTAGACTTTAACGATTTTACTATTGATGTCGATGACGATATCCTAGGTCAGATAAACTATACCAGCCCCAATGGAGTTGAATTTACCAGTGGATTAAAAATACAGTTTGACACAGACGTGACTCCAGCAAGTTACCAGAACAACGTCTATTACGTTGAAAATGTTGGAGACAGCATCAGACTAGTTGATACTAGACTATTAATCACACCAGAATCATTCAATGATGAAATCGCTACAAATTATCCCGTACAACAGATAGTATTAGACTCTGCTACCACTGCGATAATACCTGGTGGTACTATTATAACCGTCGGCGGAACTTCTATAGTAATCAATACAGAGATAGCAATTGGTAGTATTAAAATCACCACATTAGATTCAGTGGCAAATATAGTCAAAGGTATGACAGTCTCAGGCACAGGCATAGCTGATGGTACAACTGTTTATGATGCTTTTGCTGAAACAGTATTTCCTGATTATATCACTATCAAGAGAGATGCACTAGATCTTAATTCTTGGTCTCGTCATAATCGTTGGTTCCATGTTAATGTCATTAAGGCCACCGCAGAATACAATGATGATGTGCTGATCTTAGATCAGACTTTGCGTGCCCAAAGACCTATCGTGCAGTTTGAAGGCGATCTACAATTATTTAATCATGGTAGCATAGGTAAGAAATATATTGACATATTAGACACTAATATCACAGACGCTTTCAATCAACTTGAAGGACAGTTAGTGGATGACGGAGGCGCTATAACCTACAATACTGCCGTGTCTCCCGCAGAAGTTTTTTACGATGGAGTGCTAGTTGGCACTACTGATACGGTTAGTTTCATTGGAGATGGTGCATTTGGCGTAACACTATTCGATGGTATGCGTGTGCTGTTTGCCGCAGATGAAGACCCTTTGGTCCGAGACAAAATCTATGTGGTCAATCTTGTACAGTTTGAAGTTGACACGCTGGGTAGGCCAGAAGGTGCAAAGCACATCAAACTCACTATCGCTGACGACGGTGATGCAGAAGAATGGGATAGTGTTGTGGTAAGATTAGGGCAATATAAAGGTAGTGCTTGGTGGTACGATGGAAGTCAATGGTTAGAAAGCCAACAGAAAACTGGCCTACAGCAAGATCCATTATTTGATGTCTATGATACAGATGGACGAAGTCTATCTAATACTGATTATTATCCACGCAGCTCTTTTGCGGGCACTAAAGCCTTTGGGTATCAGCGCAACGCAAATGGAACTACCGATCCAGTTTTAAATTTTGGTGTGAGCTATAGAAGTTTTCAAAGCCAAGGTGATATATTATTTTCAAACTACTTTAACACAGATACATTTGAATATGTAGTTGATCAGACTACCTTTACAAAAAATATCAGTATAGGATTTCTACAGTCTATAACTAACAGAACGACTACCAGTCCACGCAATACCTGGCGCACTGTGGTTGAACCCAGCAGACAATATCAGATCATAAGTTTTGTCTACGATGGTACTAATAGTCCATTTAAGTTAGACATAACACCAAACGCTCAAAACGTGCATGGTACTACTGACACAATACCATACGTCAAAGTCTATAAAAATAAAATTTATCTTACGCAAGATCAGTGGAGTATTAATACTGATAACGAAATTACTCTAGTTACTACCCCAGTTGAAGGTGATACTATTGATGTAGAAGTATACAGTGACCAAGTTAGTCAACTTGGTTATTATCAGGTTCCATTGAACCTAGATTTAAATGCTCAGAATATTGATGTTAATGATCTTACCCTAGGACAAATTCGAAATCACCTAGTTGAGTTAAGCAGAAACAGCACAAATCTCGATGGTGATGTGCTTGGACCCTGCAATCTACGAGATATAGAATTAAAAGCACAAGGTGGTACCATACTTCAACACAGCGCACCATTACCTTATGCGGAACTATTTTTATTGGACCCACAGGCCAATTTCATAGATGCAGTAAAACTCGCACAACGAGAATATACAAAATTTAAGAATAAATTTCTTGAACTAAGTTCTAGCTTATCTGGTATAGATCCTGACAATCCCATAGCCAGCGTTGATTTAATATTAGCACAGATAAATCTCAACAAGACTCCTACCGGACCATGGTTTTACAGTGATATGGTACCATACGGAACACTGAAAAATACCATAACTTATACGGTTTTTGATCCATTGGTATCTAGTTATGAGATCACTTCTGTGTTCTCATCAGTGACCTTAAGTAATAGAGCAGTTCTAGTGTATCTTAATGACGTGCAATTAATCTTAGGCATAGACTATACGTTTGACACTGATCGACCTGCTGTGACCTTTAACAATCTTTCCGTTACTCTCGAAGTTGATGATGTAATAACTATTGTTGAATACTCTAATACTGATGGTTCATACATACCAGAAACACCTAGCAAACTAGGTACATACCCAAAATTTAAACCAGAATTGGTCAGTGACGACACCTATAGAACAACTATTAATGTAGTGCGAGGTCACGATGGTAGCATAACACCGGCCTTTAATGACTACAGAGATAATTTCTTATTAGAATTAGAACGTCGTATCTACAATAACATTAAATTACCCGATACTGGATCTTACAGAGATATCTATAGCCTATTACCCGGCAAATTTAGAGATAATGGATATACCTACAGTGAGATGTGGAATATCCTAAGCAAGAATTTCCTAACATGGGTAGGTAACAATCGCATAGCAGATTTCTCCGCCAATGATACATTCTTAAGCAATGATGGTTTTACTTGGAACTATTCAAGATTCGTTGATAGAATAGATGGCGAATATATGTCAGGTAGCTGGCGTGCGGTATATGAATATTTTTATGACACTATATATCCACACACTCGTCCCTGGGAAATGTTGGGATTCACAGCTAAACCAAACTGGTGGGAAGACTATTATGGTCCCGCTCCTTACACAGGGGGTAATAAACTTTTATGGGATGATCTCGAAGTAGGTCTTATAAGATTTGGAGATCGTGCAGGTACCGACGAAGATTATGCACGTCCCGGATTAGCAACTATAATCCCTGTTGATGAAAATGGCATACTATTGAATCCAGCCCAGGTCATAGCCAAGGCAACCAATGGCAAATATGCGGCTACAGCATGGTCAGTGGGCCAACTAGGCCCAGTTGAATGGGCATGGAGAACCAGCAGTGAATTTCCATTTGCAGTTCAACAGGCCATAGCAGTAGCAAAACCGGGGGTATACTTTGGACAATTTATAGATACCTATCAAGTTAGATACAACCGTTTACTTGGGCAATTCCTAACTCAGGAAAACCATCACCTAAGACAAACAGACATTACCTACAACGGTGATAGTTCTTCTGGGACTGTGGCTAGAAGTGCAGGATATCTAAACTGGATAGCAGACTATCTACGTAATCTGGGAATAAATCCTAGTGTAAAGATCACGCCAATGCTAGAGAATTATAATGTTAAACTTGCCTACAAGATGGCAGGATTCAGTGATAAGAAATATCTACAGATCCTGGCCGAACAAAGTTCACCTACCAGCACCAATGCCAGCATCATGGTGCCAGAGGAAAACTATGATGTTGTCTTGTACAAATCTACACCTGTGGATAAGATCACCTATAGTGCTGTGATATTAGAAAAAACAACTAATGGTTTTACAGTACGTGGATATGATCTTAACAGTCCTTATTTTACTATTATTCCAAGCGTTGTGAATAACAATGCCTACAAGATTACTGTATTGAATAGTTCTGGCACAGTGTTTAATGATTATCAAAAAATTAAAATAACGGTCCCGTATGGTTATGAATTTAAAAATAAACAGCAGGTAGTTGATTTTTTGATCAGTTATGAGAGATATCTCATAGCACAGGGATTTACATTCAATGATCGAGACGGTGATCTAGGCGAAACACGCAATTTTAAACTGTCAGTAAAAGAATTCTTATTCTGGGCACAACAAGGGTGGAAGACCGGCACACTGTTAGTAATGAGTCCAGTTACGAATTCAATAACACTGACTACTGTTGGTGCTATTGTAGATGAAATCACCGACAGCCAACACGGCAGCAAGATTGTAGATCAGAACTTCAATCTGGTAAGAAATACAGGCTATCAGATCCTGCGCAGTCCAACAGGATTCAAAGTAACCTTATCAGATGATAATGTCCTAGGTCTAGTAGAACTCAATCTTGTACAATATGAACACGTGCTGACATTTGACAATACTACTGTGTTCAATGATGTTATCTATAAACCAGAATTAGGTAATCGTCAATACAGATTAAAACTAATCGGTCAAAAAACAGATGCTTGGGATGGTAGTCTATATGCTCCTGGATTTGTATATAATAGCGAAACGGTACAGACATGGCAGTCAGGTAGAGATTATCTCAAAGGAGAATTGGTATTATTTAAAGATCAGTACTATGTGGCATTGACAAACGTTCCTGCCGCGGTTGATTTTGATTTCAGTACATGGAAACTTTTATCTGTAGGAGAAATAAAAACTGGTCTACTACGTAACTGGTCTACACTTGCAGTAGGCTCACAGAGTTTTTATAACAGTTATGGTGATATAAGAGACAACGATCAGCTGGCCTATAGCCACGGACTGATAGGATTTAAACCTAGACAGTATCTAAGCGATCTAGGTGTTAGTGATACTACGCAGATTGAATTTTACAAAGGTTACATCAGACAAAAAGGATCTATAAATGCAGTAGATGCCTTGACCAAAGCATCATTTAACAACCTATCAGGTAATATCAGCCTTTATGAAGAGTGGGCAGTAAGAACTGGTGAATACGGTGCACTTACCTCAAATCCTTATGTTGAAATAGCATTAGATGAACGTGCATTCAGCGTAAATCCAGCTGTAGCAGAATTCGTAGACACAGGTGACAGCAATTTTGGTGATGGTGTTACCATATTCAACAAATCACAACTATATAGATCTACTGATGCTTTTGATGGAAATATCGCGATCAATAGAGATGAATATAGCGACTATGACAACGACATCCTCACAGCTGGTTATGTGAACTTAGAAGATGTGTCAACTACTATTTTTGATATCGCTAATTATACAGAATTAAATGATCAACTAGCAGACATCGGTAATGGCTATACCATATGGTGTGCTAGAGATTTCTCTAGCAAATGGAATGTCTATAGGGTAAGTGAAACTGCTACGCAACTGACAGAATTGACTAATGCACTTGATAGTTACATTACTTGGACTACAGATCGACCACATGGATTAGCAGTAGATGATGTGTTCTTGGTACGGGGGTTTGATGATAATTACAATGGATTCTATCAAGTCTACAGCGTGCTTGATCTTAACAGAGTAACGGTTGTATATCAAGGAGATCCTGACAATTTAAATGATCTGAATACCCTAACTGGGCAAGGTATCTTGTTTGTATTAAAAAGTCTACGCTTCAGATTCATGGAAGATTCGCGAGTGTTCGGATTAACAAATCCTTTGTATAGATGGCGTGTTGGTGAAAAGATCTGGATCGATGAAGATGCTGCTACAGATAGCGTGCAGGGTCAACCGTTTGATACTCCTAGCGGCGGCTGGAAAGTATATGAAAAAACTGAACCTTGGTCATATGATCAGACCTTGATCAAATCCAGTGGAGAATATAAAGCTAATGATGGATTTGGAACCAGCGTAAAATTAAGCTACGATGGTTTATTATCAGTAGTAGGCAGTCCGTTCGCCAACAGCACTCCTTATTATAGCGGGGGTGTTGAAGAAATCACAGGTCGTGTGAATACATTTGATAAGAACTATGCAGGTGAATTTGTCAATGGATTTACTCTAGTTCCAACAGCAGGTAATGCTGTAGTAACCAACAGAGAGTTTGGGTCCAGCGTTGACCAAGCCATAGGCAAAGTCGCAGTTGGTGCCCCCGGCAGTTATGCCAACATTGGTTTGGTGTATGTTTACAATCGTGCAGCTGGAACTACTGATTTTTCTAAACCCAGTGTGATATGGTCTGGTAATGTTATAAGCGGTGCTGGAGATAGATTTGGATCAAGTTTGTCTTTTGATGAAAACGGCACATGGTTATATGTAGGTGCTCCGGGTAACGATCGAGTATATGTATACGGACTCAATACCTATGTGCCCATAGAAGAACAAATAGTTGCTATCAATTCAAATACTTCTACTATAACTACTACATTTACTCCAGCTGTGACTAATTCTGCAGAATCTCTACAGGTTACAAATTCTAATAGAGTGTTTATACCTAATCTAGATTATACCGTAGCTGGAAATCTAATTTCATTTACTGCTAACATAGCCTATGATGTGTATGTGATCAAACAACAACCTTACTATGTTTTATCAAATACCATCCAAGGACCGAGTGGTAGTGACTTTGGCTATAGTATGGACAGCAGTTTAGATGGAGCACAGCTGGGAGTTGGCGCACCCAATGCTAATGTATTCGTAGGTAATTCGTGGATACAGGCCGCAGGTGCTGTGTATGTATATGATCGTGTAATAGAAGCATATGAATCTACAGGTCTAATAGATTATACTACGACTGGCACTATTGATCTAGTGCGTAGAGTGCTAATAGATAATATAGAAGTTATCAATTATACTATTCCGGGTGGTATCGGCTCAAATACCATAAGATTTATTAATCCTCCCGAAGTAGGTAAAACCATTTATATTGAAACTAATCAATTTAATCTACTAGAACAACTAGTCGGAGTTGACAGTCTAGAAGGCGGAACAGATGCTATACATGCGAATGCGGCATTTGGTACTGATCTAACTATATGTAGTAACAACTGTGCGATCTACGTAGGTGCACCATATTATAATGCCGGCACAAACTACAATACTGGTGCTGTTTGGAAATTTCATAACAAAGGACGTTTATACGGCACTAACAGAGGATTCAGAAGTAATCCTGTGTTCACTCCTGGTGATACCCTACGCTTAGATAATTTTGAAATTACAGTGCAAGGTCGCCTAATGCCAGCCGAATTTGATGCAAACATAGCATCAACGGTATCTGGGGTACCATTAATATATGTAAGTGCAAATATTCTTGCACTAAGCAGCAACGTAGTAGCCAACGTTGGACAGGTAATAAGTCAAAATCTTGGTAGTGGATATTATGCCAACGTGGTGGTGCTGGCCAATACTACTCCAAGCACCAGCAACGCTATCGTAGGATCTAAATTTATCACCGTAGGTGGAAATGTATCTCATGGTGGGCATTTATCTGCTAATGTGTTTAATTATGGACCAGGAAATGTAGTTACATTGTATGCTAATATCAGCGGTGGATACAGTGGTACTGTGTCTACAGCCTATCCAATGGCCAGCTTAGATAGTCTAATAAAAGATATCAATGATGCCGAACTGTTAGGTATCTCTGCGACCAATGAAAATAATTACTTAAGATTAAACACCAACAAAACAATAGCAAAAAATCTACTGCGTGTGCTTACAGGTACTAACCGTGCAGATAGCGATGGTGTGTATGCGGCCGCAGACGTGAAGGTATTTGCCTTCATGCAGATCATCGTTAACCCATACAACACGCCAGGGGAATACTTTGGTAATAAGGTAGTTCTAGCACAGAATGCCTACATGTTGGTAATTGGCAGTGAACGAGGTACCACAAGATCCTATACAACCTTTGATGAGGCAGAAACTACATTAGATGTTGACAGCACTAGATTCTTTGATAGTGTTACTGGTAGTGGTAGTGTTTATATTTACGAGTTATATGACGATCCTCGCGATGAGGTTGAAAATCCTGGACGATATAGTTTTGCACAACAGCTGAAATTGCCGAATACTGATCCTGATGACCCAAATGATGAATTAAACACAGGAGATCGATTTGGTGCAGCTATAGATATTATAGGCACGAATATCATAGTAAGTGCTATAGGTGATGACACATCTGCTACAGATGCTGGCAGTGTTTATATATTTGCTAATCCAGCTATGACACGTGGATGGAATCTCATACGCTATCAACAGGATAAAGTTGATGTTGATTCAGTTAACAGAATTTTCTTATATAGTAATCTTACTAACACTATAGTAACTAATCTTGAATTTATAGATCCTGCTAAAGGTAAGATCCTAGGAGAAGCGGATCAAGAAATTACCTACAAGACAGAATATGATCCTGCTGTGTACAATCGAGGAGTCAACGCTAATCAAGATTATTACTGGGGAGCAGAACAAGTCAATCAGGTTTGGTGGAATCTAAATCAGGTAAGATTTATTGATTATGAACAAGGTAGTCTAACATATCGCAGTATCAATTGGGGACGATTATTCCCTGGTAGCGTAGTTGAAATTTGTGAGTGGGTCGAGTCAACAGTATTGCCAAGCCAATATGTGGCAGCTGGATCTGATGGTATACCTAAATATGCTGATGACAGTCAATACGTTGAAATAATCAGAGTTGATCCTAACACAAATATCATTGGCAGCAGATATTATTTCTGGGTTACAAATAAAACAAGCTTAACAGGCAATGATCCTCGACGCACATTGCCGATACAGTCAATAGCAAATTATATCAGTGATCCTAAAGCACAAGGTATTGCCTATGCGGCGATTATTAAAAAAGATGCTATTATACTCTACAATTTAGGTAGTTATCTATCTGCACAAAACACTATCCTACATCTTGATTATGACCTATTAAAGAACACCAATGTTATACATAGTGAATATGAACTTATTCAAAAATCTAATCCAGTAAGTCTCATTCCTGAAAAGATCAGCGGCAAGATGATAGACAGCCTTGCAGGACTAGATATGTTGGGGCGTGTGGTTCCAGATCCAAGATTGACCATTGCAGACAGGTATGGTATAGATATCAGACCAAGACAAAGCATGTTTGTTGATCGTTTGAGAGCTATGAGCGATCTTATAGATTATGTAAACAGTGTATTAATTGTTAAACCTATAACTAGACAATATGATTTAACAACACTCGGTGCTGAAGAAGATCCGCCTAATATTAAATTGGGTGAATATGACATCTCTGTAGCTACAGAAGAAGATTTAAATTATATTGATACGACTTTACTAGCAACAGGTTACAAGGTTTTAGTAGAACAAAATACTGAACAGGATAATCTATGGAGTCTACATGAACTCCAAGCAGATAAGACTTGGGATATCGTAAGGATACAGAGCTATAAGTCTAGTCTCTATTGGGAGTATGTAGATTGGTACGCAGAAGGATTCAGTGAAACAGAAGTAATTGAATACGTAGTCGACACATTACCAGATGCACTAAAACTTCCAGTGGCAGTAGGTGACGAAGTCCTAGTCAGAGTAAACAACAGCTCAGGTGGAGGCTGGAATCTGCTAACAGTTCTTGATGATGGTAGTTTTAGTGTAGTAGGTATTGAAAATGGTACTATACAACTTAAAACCAGTTTAAGTAATTTTGCTGACAATAATATTGGTTTAGGTAATCAAGGATTTGATTCAAGCAGATTTGACCAAAGTCCTAATGTAGAAATACGCTATATTATCGAAGCCTTAAAGAATGATATATTCATCGACGAATTACAAGGAGAGTATAATAAATTATTCTTTGTGATGATGAATTATCTATTCAGCGAACAAAAATATGTTGATTGGATTTTTAAAACCAGTTTCGTAAGTGTAACGCATTATCTACGTTCACTGATACAGCCATCAAATTATATCAAAGACAACATCTCATATTATGAGAACTACATAGAAGAAGTAAAACCTTATATCACTAAAATACGTGAATACTTAACTAGCTATAATGGAGATGATCAATTTGAAGGCAGTGTCACTGACTTTGATCTGGCACCATACTATGACCCAGATACGAAAATATTCCGCAGCCCAGATGGTACATTTGTAGAGAAAGATAGCCAGCTATGGGCTACTGGCTATCTGATCTCAAACGGAGGACTAATAAATCCTGATTATCCACAGTGGTATCAGAATAGAAACTTCTATGTTGATGAGATTATCATCACGAATGCAGGCAGTGGGTATGCAACAGAACCAACTATAACTATCACTGGTGGTGGTGCTAATGTACAGGCCACAGCCACAGCAGAGATCGATGGCGACACAGGTGCTATAACCAGCATCACAGTGCTTACTCCTGGCAATGGCTACTACCTAACACCAACGGTTACGATCAATGGATCTGCAGACGTGCCAGCAACTGCTTATGCGGTATTACGCAATGATCAGCTAAGGACATTTGATACTACGCTTAAATTTGATCGCGTCAGTTATGGGACTACGGTAGAACAATGGGCAGCTAATACCTTCTTTAGTGCAAATACCATAGTCAGCTATGAGGGCCAGGGTTATAGAGTCCTAGCTAACATAACCACAGGATCAACTTTCGTTACAAGTGATTATAGTGCGTATTCAGCAAACAGCTTTAATAATGCCAACGATCGCATCATGGCCTATTATGACCCTTCAAATACTATGCCAGCCAAAGATCTCAATCAATTGGTTTATGGCATAGAATATCCTGGAGTCAAGGTACAGGGATTAGACTTTAATCAACAACCTGGATTCAGTGGAGAAATCCGTGCTAATATCACATTCAACACAACCATATCGGCTGCAGTAGGTGATGTAATAGTTCAACCAGAAGCTGATATTATTTTAAATTTTAGTAATGTAATCACTGCTAATATCGGACAGACTATCAGCCAATATCAAGGTGCAGGTATATATGCTAACGCCACTGTCTATGGTAATACCATGGCCAATGGTTCAACACAGGGTAATCTAACAAGTTCACTAACTGGATATTTCCTTAAAAATGATGGATTTACTTTTGACGCTACTAATCAAATATTCGTTGATAATGTAAGACAATTCAGTAACGTGTTTGTAGCCAATGCATGGTCTAATATTGCCGTTAAACCAATTACGTCTACCATAGGTGGTATAACATCAGTTGAAGTAGCAGTGCCTGATGCAAGTATTACCGTTACAAGAGTTTGGTCTAGTGTAAAAATACAAGGAACCATCGGCACATCAAGTGATTTCCTAGTTGGTAATGTAGCTAACGCCAGTTTAAGAAATGGTAATATAAAAATAGGCAGCTCTTGGGTCTCAGCTTATCCTACCAATGTTGACTATGTCAGTACCACAGCCGGTACACCATTTGACAGTGGTGATTATGATAATATTGACTATGATGAAGATGGTAATCCTATAGTCAGTGAAAACAGCATAGATACTATTATCCGTAGTACCTATCTTGACACGGCATTAGGCACACGTCCTGAAGACATAGATGTAGATGGTGGCGCCTATGTTGATACATACTCTAGCCATGCTCCAGAAGAACTAGTGCCAGGACGTACATATGATACATTAGACATGATAGTCTATACAAAGATCAACAGCAATGCCAATGTTATAGCCTATAGGATATTTGACAACATGATAGATGATGTCAGCTATCTACGTGTTGCAGATCGATTTTCAACTGTATTAACCAGTGCCCTCAGTTTGAATGATGCTAATATATCTGTGGCTAATGCAGCCGCACTGGCAACAGCAAATGTTTCAACAAACACTCCTGGGGTGGTGTTTATTGGTGGAGAACGCATAACTTATTGGACAGCCAATACAGTAACAAATACCCTAGGCCAGATACGTCGTGGCACACAAGGCACTGCGGCTGCTAATTTACACAGCGCAGGTACTAGAGTAGTTGACAGTAGTTCAAGACAGATAGTACCAGGATCAGCACATGGTAATATTACTCTAACTACTAGCAATACCTATACAGTAACAGATACTATCAGCTACAATCTAAGATTGAATAGCAGCATCAGAGCTAATGTTGGAGACGTGCTGACACAACTAACATCGGGTGCTAGTGCTACTGTAATTGGCACAGATCTTACTACTTCATCGTTATTGATAACCTATAACAGCCCAGTAGACTTTA
>Ga0194133_10004186_pt1 | contig 19666 bp, 22 predicted proteins | sample TA2KigOf40mmetaG_FD_155448 | JGI IMG/M metagenome (GOLD analysis project Ga0194133, IMG submission 155448) | Freshwater microbial communities from Lake Tanganyika, Tanzania - TA2015055 Kigoma Offshore 40m | ecosystem: Environmental > Aquatic > Freshwater > Lake | place: Tanzania: Lake... | reverse complement strand
ATGGATACCTACACGACAATTTAGCTTAGTTCTTTCAGGAACATTTATTTGGTAGTATAAACCAAAATTGACGGCATCTTGGATAGTTTCAAAATAAATAAGAAAACCATCTGACCGATCAATTTCTTGACCATTAAAGCGAGTAATCAAGTCTCTAACACTACGGTCGTGGACTTGGAAGACCATAGCTGCTTTAGCATCGCCTGCTCTTTGAACAAAGGCTGTGCTACCTATAATATCGAGTAAAACAATAGCGAGTGTTCTTTCTTCAATCTTCATTTTTTATCTAGCTTTCTTAAAATATTAAGAATTTCATCAATCTTTGTTTCATTCGTAGATACAGTAGTTTTCTTTTTAAATTCGATAAATGTTTCTATGATATATTGAGATAGAAAGCTACTTATTCCTGCTAGAACCCATTGACTTTCACTTAATGAAATAGGATCAGCTATGACCCAAACACCAAAAAGACCACCAAGAGTAGAACACAAACAGACCTGAATTTTATTTAAAGATAAATTCATTTTATTAAGAATTGTATCTGCAATGATATATCCAACACTAGCACAGATAGAAATAATTTCATATTGGCTGAGCTGTTGCATGATGGTGTACTCTTTTAAATTCTTAATCTATAAATGAGTTTTTATAGATACATTAAAAAATCTAGGGGGGTCCGCATACCTTTTTTCAAATAAAAAGATACTCAATGCGGACCCTTTCGTATAATACAGAGTGTCTTTCAAATTCTTAAAAAGGAAAAAACATGAATTTCAATGATTACCAAGAACAAACAAGTTTGACTGCAAAATACCCAAAAGAACAAGCTGTCAATTATTGTACTTTAGGTTTAGTAGGTGAAGCAGGCGAAATTGCTAACAAAATTAAAAAAGTCATTCGTGATAACAAGCCTATCGATGAAGCTTTCAAAGAAGATATGAAAGCTGAATTGGGTGATGTGTTATGGTATGTTGCTCGTTTATCTGATGAGTTTGGAATCAAACTTGATGATGTTGCTTCTTACAATATGTCAAAGCTACTTGATCGTTTAAAAAGAAATGTGATTCAAGGTAGTGGGGACAACAGATAATCATGGAACTTTTTCATGTTGATGTTTTAATGTATGCTGTGTACTTGATCATAGTAGCATCTCAGAATTTTAAAAAAAATTCTGAGATATTAGAATTGGAAGGTCTTATCATATCAACAGCTTTTATGTTTTTCATTTTTATGATGATCCTGTTTTTATGTAAGCAATTTCCTTTGATTATGTTTTTCTATTTAGCATTTAATCTCTATCAATCTAAAAATTCTTAAAATTTATTTATTATTTATATATATGCTTTATGTTAGATACATATATGAAAAAATTCTTAAAGGAGTTTAAAATGTCTTTATTAGCTAAAAAGATTGCAAGCAGATATATTGCCAAAACTGCTGCTAAAGAAGAAACATCATGGAAAGATTTAGCTGTTGATACACTATGTAACCAAATTGGTTGCACCACTGACCATCTGATGAAAGACAGTCAAGGCAGATGCTACAAAGATGGAAAGTATCCAAATTCTATTGTTGTTACTTTATCACAAGGTGCTGCTACTAATGGTGAATCTCAATGGTTAGTTTTTGAAACATTTGGGGATGCCGAAGCTTCAGCTCTTACTTACATTCAATCTAAAATTGAAGAAAACCCATCAGCTTTTGATATGAATTGGTTAAGTCAATATTTCAGTATCAGCAGTAGTGATGTGAAAAGAATATCACAAGAAGATGCTTTAGAAATTGTAAAAGAACTTTCTCCTGATGAAATGATCGCTGAATTGTCAGCAACTTATTCTGATGAAGATAGCGACATTCAAGAATTTATCGAAGATTTCCTTGAAACACAAAATGAACTTAAGACTTTAACAATTTCAACAGATGATGAAATTTCAATCAAGGAACTTGAATTGGCATTTGCTCAATTAAAGAAAGAAGCTCGTGAATTACTGATCGGTAATATCGCTAGTAAGATCGCTCAAGAATTGACAGAAAATCCAGCAAGCTATTGGGAAAACTTAACAGGTAGCTTAGAAGATTTACCAAGTTGGATTCAAATTGATAGTAAGGGTGCTGCCCAAAATGCTATTTTGTCCGATGGTGTTGGTGAGTTCTTAGATTCTCATGATGGCGAAGAAATTTATTTAAGAGGAACTACATCTGTTGCTTTCGGTCAAGCACAAGAAATTTAATTTCTTTATAACATCTCTTTTTATATAAAATTCTTAAACTTTAAGAGGTGTTATTATGTGGTGGGTTTACTCTATCCAATCTATCAAAAAAAGAATTTGTCCAAGAACAGGAAAATCTTTACCTGGCATTATCTATGTTGGTTGTACTAAAGACTTATATAGAAGAATAAGACAACACAATGGTGAGATAGTAGGTGGTGCAAGATTTACTACTGATTACAGACCTTGGATACCTCGTTCTGCATATGGACCCTATAATGATAGATCAACTGCACAACAAGCTGAAGAAATTCTTAAAAAAAGAAAAGGCGAAGAAAGAGTTTATTGGTGTAAAGAAGATTCTCCTTTATGTAAGGGTGATGGAATTAAACATGAATGGGTTAAATTAGGTGGTAGAAAAATACAATAGTTTTTTAATTATACTTACATTATTAAAAATATAAACAGAAGGAGTTTTTCTATGAGTGATACTCAAGATGATTTTCTAAAGTCTAAAATTCTTAATCCATATAAAGGTGCTTTCTACCGTTATTATGGCTTTAAATTTAGCAAAATTAAAAGAGCATATGGTATTTTAAGAATTTATCAAGCTTTAGTTGCTCTTGATGATTTTTTAATGGATCGTGTTGAAAAAGTTTTGAAAGGTGAGAAAATTATTTTTAATCTCACTCCAGACTATGTGGCATCTTTAAAATTCATCCTTGATGCTTTTGAACAGAATGAATGGAAACTTAAAGCTAATGAACTTGCTGAACTTCATGCATCTATATTACCTCTTGTTAAAGCTATCGATTCTGATATTAAATTAAAACTCAATGCTTTTTTTAAATTAAACCGTTCTGAAGATGGTTCCAGTGTTCGTTCTCTTTCTGATATTCATAAAATTTGGAAAGAAGTGACTAAAGAAAGCTCATATAAAAAAGTAATTGATACTATGGGTTCTATGATTGAATTGATTTGTGATACTATCAATCTACCTATCCATACAGAGAAGAAATTTAACAAAGATTTAAATATTTACTATCTCTTGTTCTCTATTGTTACTAAGCCTGAAATGAGCTTAGAAATGGCAAGTGAAGATGTTGCAGCTCAAATTGAATTTAACAAGAAATTAGTTGAAGTCAAAGAAGCTAAAATCAAAAAGAGTATGGTTGAAGAAGGTCTAAAGGTCGGTCGATTAAGATTTGGCCCTTATATGCTTATGGTTGGTAGTGATCCTAAAGAAATGGAAACTATCACTACTCCTGAGGGTAATGTTAAATCTCAAAATAAGATCAAAAGAATTTATTGTGATCAATTCCATGATTTCAATGGTGGCTATTTTGAAACCATGCAAGAACTCCAAGAATATGCTAAAGATTACAATGCTAAATATAATGCTCTACGATCTCTTGTCCATAATCCTACTATTGTTACTACTCCCCTTGAAGGTAGTAAGATTTATCAACAAGAACTTGAACCTGATGCAGAAGGCAGAGTTTTAGGCACTTTCTTGAATAGCCAAATCACATATACATATATTTATGCTAAAGAAGATGGCACTAGAGGTCAAGGTGTTAAGGGTACTAAACCACAAGATGTTTTCCATACTGTAAACAGATTAAGTGAAGAAGCTCTTGCTAAAGCAACAGGTCCTGTCACTACTCGTGAACTTACAGATGTTGATCGTGATGATAAATTCACTAGATATTCTTTAAAGAGAAATGTCGAAACTCGTATGCTCGTTGATAGTGTTGGTCGTGAAAGAATTGTTATCACTTCAGGTAAATATCGTGGGTTCTTCCTCGATGATATTGTTAATATCGAAGGTCGTATGGTCGAAGGTACATCATACACCTTTAATCTCAAAGGTAGAGTTAACAAGTATGAAGTCATTGAAAAAGGTCAGTTGAAATTAGAAAATTTACAAGAACCATATATCACTCTATGTCAATCTAGTGCTTGTAAATCTGAAGATGAAGCTGAAAAAATTCTTACTTGTCGTTTCTATCTTGGTATCCCATATGATTCTTCAGCATCAAATAAATTCAAAGCTGAACGAGATGCAATGGAAGCTTTAAGTAAAAAGATTTCCGATATTGAAAAAATTCCAAACACTTTCCGTCAATTTTGGACTTTCTCAGCAGCATCATACGAAGCGATCAGAACAGCTTTAGGTTCTTGTGCTTTATCTCATAGTGCTAGTGGCTTACTTGATATTTATTACAAAGACCTTTTGAAAAAAGAATATGCTCTTAAAGAAAACAATGTTAAATTGTATTCTGCTGATCGTATCGAAGGCTTTGTTTCTAATGTCGATGGTAAACCATTTAAACTTAACAATAAACAAATGGAAGCTCTTGCTTGGCTTGATGCTAACAGCTTTGCAGGTGTTATGGCTTTAGATACTGGTGTTGGTAAAACCTTGCTCGCCACAGCAGCTATCCTATTATCTAAACAAAGAGAAAAACAAGAAAATTCTAAACCTCGTAGATTCTTGTTTGTTCAACCTAAAGCTCTTGTTGGTAATCTTGCTGACCAATCTGTTGCTAAGTTCTGTTCTAATCCTAAAGAAATTAAAGAACGATTTGATGAAATTTCATATGATACTTTCATGAGTAATTGGGATCCAAGCAATCCTAATAAATTGAATAGTGCATATGGTCAAAAGAACTACTATGCTATTTTCTTTGATGAAATTAACTATGCTTCTAAAGGCAATAAAGCTAAAGCCATTTCTTCTTTGAACCACCCAAGAAAAATCTTGCTTACAGGTTCTGCTATTGAAAAGGACCCAACAGACCTTTTCAAGTTTGTTGCTTTAACCAAAGGCATTGATATTAGTTCTCCTGCTGAACAAAATAAGTTCATTCGTAGATATGCTAATCTCGTTGGTGGTCGTTTCGTTGGTGTTAAGCCTTCTATGAAACAAGAATTTGATAAATGGGTTCGTGTTAATGCTTACTTTGCTGATAAGCAAGATGTTAATTATGTTGATATTGGACAACCTGTTCTTCATAAGCCTGTACCCCAAACTAAGAATATCGTTCTTCCCAAAGTTCTTGAAAATCTTTACAAGAAAAAATCACAAGAAGTTGCTAAGAATTTGAAAGATATGCTCAAGGTTTATTCTAAATCTTCTGAAGAAAGAGCAAAGATTAACGATGAATCAAAATCATATCTCAAAGATTTTGCTACAGGTTCTTTAGCTAAACAAATCAAATTACTTCATGATTTAAGTTCTAATCCTAAGAAAGCTATCTCAAGAATTCCAGAATCAGAATTGAGAGCATTTGGGATTACTAAGAACATGATTAAATCCATGAAGAATCCTAAAGTTGAATCTGCTATCGAAGTAGCTAAAGAAAAAATCAAAGCAGGTAAAAAGGTTCTCTATTTCACAGATGACAATTTACTCGCTATTGAAAATGCTATGTCTTTATCTCAACAGATGCCTAGCTCTGCTCATATTGTTTGTTTATTGAGCAAGATCATGGTTTTTGTGAATGGCGATCTTAAAAAGACTTTCACTAGCTCCACTCCTATTGGAGAGAGTGTTGAAGATATGCTATTTAAAAAAGCAAATGATGAAAGTAAAATGGATGATGAAGAATTAGAAAAGAAAACTAAATGGGCACAAGTTGTTCTCAAAGAAGTTGTTCTTGCTAATTTGAAATATTTTGCCACCATGACTTGTACTAAACCTTATGCTCGTGGTTTCAATTTCCAACCTTTCACTTCTGTTGTTCATTTAGACCGTAATGGTTGGTCATCTGAAGAAATGAAACAAAGAACTGCTCGTGCTTATCGTACAGGTCAAACTGAAGTTGTTGATGAAATTTTCTTAGATGTTGTCTTTGAAAATAACAAAGATACTGATCTTAAGAGTATTACTCAAAAGATTATGGACGGCAATGAAAAACTTCTCAATGATGATTGGCAAGAAATTATTAAAGATAAAACAGGCGAATTAAAACCTGCAATTCTTAAATATCGTTCTGAAGGAAATTACAATAATCTTTACAATTATCTTCAAGGTATCTACTTGCAAAGTAAGAGCGAAAAAGGCACTACCGTAGATGAATTGAAAGGTCTTGTTCAAGGTAAAGATCAAGAATTTTTCAATAGCATTATCAAAGATGCTATGAACTTGAAACTCCTTGAATCCTATGAAGCTGTCCAAAGAGATACTTCTAAGAGTATCGGTACATCTGCTCGTTTATTGATGAGAGCTGTTAATCCTACTGCTGAAGAAGTTGCTAACTTGCAATCACTCCAAAATAAAGCTTCTTCTGATCCACTCTATTATGACACTCCTTTAGATGATCGTAGATTTAACAAAGCTAATCTTAAATCTTTACAAGGTGCTTTACAAGGTTCTCCTTTAACTCCTGCTGATGCTATGGATATTTCTGGTATGGGTGAGGTTTTCAATCTTTCTTTAAACCATAACAGCAATCCTTCTGTTTCTTTACCACAAGTAAAAACAACAGCTGATAGTGTTATTATCTCTCAAACAGATAAACCTGATTCTCTTGTTAAGAATTTACAAGTTGTCATTAAACATGATGGTGTTAAACCAAGTTCTGTTCATGTCAATAGCTTAGATATTAAAGACTGTGCCCCTGTCGGTGTATTCCCATCTGTACTCTTATCTATGGTTAAGAATGCTTTCAGTAGTGGTGCTTCTACTATCTCTGTAACTGCTAGTGCTGAAGATGTTTCTGCTTATGTTAAGCTAGGTTTTGATGCTGATATTCCATATTCTTTAATTGAATATCTCAGTAAGAATCCAGATGAAATTGTTCTTAATATTTTTAGTGATTTAACCAATGATGCTCTCGGTAATAAAGCTGATGTTCCTAAACTTGGTCTTTTCACTATGTTTAAAAAATCACACAATGGTGTCACAGGTTCTGATCTTTGGAAACGAAATCCTGTTCCTTTGACTCTTACTCTTGAATTGGGTAATTCAAATAATCTTTCTCCAATGAGAGATTATTTTCAAGGTAAAGCTAGAGAACTCGGTATCGATGCTTCTCATTTCTTTACTAAGAAAGAACTTGCTCCTTTCAATACTGTTGATGCTAAGTGTTGGCTTTCTTTCTTGAATGGTGGTATGAATGACTACTGTGACTTACCTAAAGAATTTGTCACTAAGAAGTATTTCCAAGATTTGAAGAAAGCTATCATTTCAAATCCTGCTTTATCAACATCACTCGTAAGTGCAGCATCTAAAGCTGTGCCTTCTTTGAAAAAGCAACTTGAATCTATGATCTCTCGTTTGAACACAGATGCTGATTTACAATCTAAAGTTCAATTTGTAGATGATATGAATAAGAAAGCTAAGTTGAGAAAGAAAGCATCTGCTATTTCAAGCATTGAAAATGATCCTATTTTACAAAATGTTTGGAGTGCTCTTATTGAATTAGAAAAAGCAAATGATCTTGCTCTCGAACTCAATTTCACTATGAATGATTTTCTCAAAAAATAAACTCGGAGTTTAACTTAAATGAATCCTACTACTATTCCAGAATGGGTTGAATATATCACCCTTATTCCAGAAGATGAATTGATCAACCAAGCTGCTGCTATGGGAAATCAAAAGTTCATCGATACACTTATGGACGAAGGATATTCTGCTTCAGATATTTCTAAAATCCATACTGCTGTTGCTTTACGATTTCAAAAAACAGGTCGTAGAATCCCACTAGAATTTGAAGATTGTGTAGTAAATTATTTTGCTCTCGCAAACCCCATTTTCTAAATTCTTAAACCTTTAATGGCTCACCGTTATCATCAAATAATCTCTCAATATCATATTTACCATCTTCCCCCAATTTAACACTCCATAAATCTTTACTTGATCTATGCACTAATTCACCCTCAAGATTTGTGCCTGCTACTACATAAAAGCCTTCTAAGCTACTTACTTTTTTACTAGCTAGACGAACATTTGTTAAAGGTGCTTGTGTGATCTTATTGCTGTTATCCCACTTAACAAACACTTGACCGTCCATAGCTGTCTTACGACCACTCATTGTATTTACTGCTACAACTGTTCCTTTAGTTCCTTGTGCAGGTAAATTGCCAGGTATGATCATGCCATTATTGTGATAAGCATATACTCTTGCACCATCGACCAATGATGAGGTTTTAGCTTGTTTAACATGAACTAAATCTCTAATGCTAGATTCTTCCAAAACAGAATCAATGCTTGCAGTTTTACTTGTATTGATAAAACTAATCATCTCTATACTCCTTAATGTGAAATTCTTAAAATACCTTTGAGTATAGATAAAATAAAAAACCCTCCATGTTAAAACTAACACAGAGGGTTCTTTTCTCAACAAAACAACCTAACACTCATACAAGTGCTTGGATTAAATATCGCCTAACACATCATTCAATACATCTTCTGCATTAAAAGAACTTGCTGTGTTAGCCATACCTGCAACAGGACTTACACCACCATTCTTACCAGCTAGCTTTTCACGAATTTGATCAAGGGTTAAATCTTGTGCAATATCCTCTTGTAAGCGAGCATACAAATCTCTTGCAATAGAGATAATATCATTGAAAAGAGCTGGGTTCTTGTCTTTTACACTTGCAAGTAAATTTTCACGAGCTGGTGAGAAAGACATCTTGTGATAGGTTGGATCAGTAACATCTGCGAGAACATCATGCTTAGTAAGTGGGAACTCACTGTTGGCTGTTTCAAGTTGCTTATACTTTTCGAGTGAAAGAGTCCAAGTCTTTACTTGATAACCATTTGCAAGGCTGTTTGCATCAACTTTACCTGTTGTTAAATCTGTTGGCCAGAGAATGATCACTGTTGCGATAGCTACCTTTGATGGTTCGGTGGCAAACTTTTGAAATTCGGGACCGTTATCTAAGAAATAACCGACATCCTTGTTATACAATCTACGACCACCTTTGAACAAAGGTGCTTGAGCATTGAAATCGGGTGTGCCATTTTCGATACCTGGTAGTGCTACGAAACTGATACGATACTTGCCTTTTTGTGGCTTCCAACGAGATTTACCTGAGGACAAGATTGGGGCTGAGCCACCAAGTGTAAATGTAGAAATACTCATTTGAGTTTCTCCTATGTGTTTGTTAAAACTATGTCTTATGCTTTAAGGCTTTAAGAATTTTCATTCAAGGCACATTGCACTATTGACATTTATATATTATATGTTTTATTCAGAGTCAAAATCTATAAATTCTTAATTTTTTAATTTTTTTTATCCTACAAAATTGATCGCTCTAATTGCATTATGTATTACAGGGTACACCATATCTTCAAACACTACTAAAGTGCCGAGAATATCATGTTCTGTTGGAATTAAAAGATTGTTCATTCTCTTTACATTCTCTATCCCAACTTCTTTCATATTTATTTTTGCCTCATTTTCATCACTATATTCTAAACCCCATTCTTCTGTTTGACCCTTACTTTTTATAGCATCTATACATAATTGAGATACTTGATCAATAGGTAGCTTTAAACCCCATGTCATTACACGACCTTGTGAATTAGGTTTATCAATCCATTTAAGCTGATTTGTTTTTGAATGACCAACTAAAATTGGAGTGCAATGTGGTGGAACAGGCACTTCTATAAATAAAGGTGCTTTCTTGTTTTCTATCTTAATCACTTCAAATGGTATGTTACTCATTTTCTTCATCTTTCTTTTCTGTCATTTCATCTATTTCATCTACTCCACCCAACACCCATAATAAAGCTGATATGTCAGGATATTGGCTTGCTATTGCTCCCATATCACCACTTGCTAATAAATCATCTATCTCTGTTTCTATTTCTTCTTTTGTTTTTTGTGGTTTAAAGAATGGACAATTTGGAGGTACAGATTGATCACATATCATTCCATCCCACTCTTTTGGTTTATTAGCATCAAGTAAACACACATAAAATAGATCATCACCATTGCCACCTTTAACCAAACCAGAATGGCTACAATTACATGGTTTTCTGGACAAGTTGTTTCGTATAGCTTTTTGAACTATACGGTATTTCACTTGTTTCAATTTATGTCGGATTGAACCTTCTGATTTCATTTATCAACACCCATGTTTAGATTGCTTTCTCATTATACAAAGTTTTTTTATTTCTTTATCATTATATATATGTATATCACACAAACAAAGGAATTGCCATGTATTATCGTAGAGCATCTCAATCACAAGTAAGAACCACAATGCCTAATGTCTTTCTTACACAAGTAGCAAAAGTCAATGCTAAAGTCCAACAAGCACAAGCTCTTTTGGAAGAAGCACAAGAATTAGCTGGCGAAATATTTGTTTTTTCTCAATTCAGAGAAAGTGTAAAATCAGGTATCATTATGACTATCGGTAAAAATATTGAATCGGTTCATGATACTGTAAACATGATCAACAAAATCGAAGATAATGTTGATCGTTTAAAATAAATACTTCTTTTATATACCTATAGATATAGGTTAACAAACACAAAGGATAAATGATTATGTTTAATTCAAAGATTGCTTCACTCGAAGCTCGTATCGAAAAACTAGAATCAAGAATTTCTAGAACAGCTGCTTTTAGACCTAAAGAAACCCCATTTGATCCAATAGGAACAAGATACCCTTTTGAAAATCTAGTTCAAATTTTTAGACAATTACCAAAGAAAGCTCCTCAAATTTATGAAATTGATATGGCTTCTGGTATGATCTATGGTGAAACTGAAAATTCAGTTTTTGAAATTGAACCTACAAGACAAGATCCTACTTTGGTTAATCTTTCTTGGAATCCTATCAACGGTCTTGGTAGAAAACAAATGTTGGAAGTTCAATCTAACTCTTGGGAATTGAGCCGACACTTTAAAGAATTGGGCATTTAATTTATTTAAAAAATGTTAAAAGCTACTCATGGAATAATTAAATCTTCTGCACCTATTTTTATTTCAGGTCCCAGTATGATTACATATTGGGATTTTCAAAACTCATCCTCATATAGTGGCAGTGGCACTACTATTACTGATTTAGACGGAACTAATAACGGAACTGTTTTTGGTCCTCTTTCCTATGTTAGCGGGTCACCTAATTATTTTGCTTTCGATAATAGAGCAGATAGATATTTGACTACTTCCACAAGTTTAAACCCATACCTATCCCCTACTAACACTGGTGTTACATTATCTCTCTTTATATGGATATATCCTTTAGCATCACTAGGTTCTATTTTATCTGAACAAGGTTCTACAACTCCCGATGCTCCGGGTGGGTGGTTTGATACTCAAATAGAGCTTGTGAGTGGAAATAAAGTGAGATTTGCGGTCTGGCCCTATACATCAGTATCTGCCACATTACTTTCCACAACAACAATCAGTATAAGCACTTGGTATTATATAGGATTTACTTATGATGGTTCTACTTTAACTGGATATATTAACGGTCAATCCGTAGGCACTCTTTCTAAATCAGATAGACAAACTCCTTATAATAATGGTCCTGTAGGTACAGGATATTATTACAATATAGGTTATAGATCCGGCACTAATATGGGTAGTGGTGCTGATGGCACTTTTAGACTTGGTGCTTTTCATATATGGAACGATACTTTAAATTCAAGTACAATTCTTAATAATTATAATGCTACTAAAGCAAGCTATGGTTTATGAACTTGACGAATACAAGACATCAAAGCTACTCTGACATCATCAAAAGATGATTCACTATAATCAAAAAAATCGGTAATGATTTTTTTAGAACAATTTTTTTCTCGAATGGAATATGCTCTATTTACATCAATTTTAAGGAATGGAGCTTCCGCAGTAATTACGATATCAGATTTTTTACTCATACCCATATCATATTCATATCCTATAATTTTTGGAGGATATGGATTGGTCTTTGGAATCACAAATTGAAAACGATCATGATATTCAAAATATGATGAAAGATATTTTTCGAGATTTCCGAGATAAGAAAGATATTCTTCATATGTCGGATTAGAATTGATACTAGAAATTCTTAATTCTAATTTAGCAATACGACCTTCGAGGGATGCAATTTTATTTTTGAACATAATTTTTTTCTTTTGGTTAGGTTTTTCTATTTACCTATATTTTATAAATATTTTATAATGTTCATAATTCACACTTTTTGAACACTTCTCTTTTTTACTGTTCAAAAATCCCATTTTCTGAACAGTTACATTTTTTCAAAAACAGCTCCATTTACTGTCGGCTTTATCCTATATGATATATCAGCATTTTCTGTTAATGTTGTGTTATGGCTTACACATAATATATCCATATCTAATCTATCACATAACACCTTTAAAAACTCAACTAACAACTTAATCCTGTTTTCATCTATCGGTGCAAATGTTTCATCTAAAATTAACAATGGTCTTAATTCTCTTTTAAGAATTAATGCTACTCTTAACAAAAGAGATTGTATTGTTGCTACTGCTCCACCAAAGGCATCCATACTTTCTGATTCAATCTCTAAACCATCACTACCTTTAAAAGTAGTCTTTAACCGAACAGATACTTTTCCTCTAATCTTATCTACCTCAGCTTTTAACCCCACTTCTTGTTCTGGAAATATTGCTTTCATTCCTTCATCTAGTAAAGCTATATAGGTATCTATCCCTTTATTCACTTCATCTTCTGATAATCGGTCTAACAATAAACTAGCTTCCTGCTTTAAGATCAATTCTTGGTCTAGTTCTATAATCTGTTCTTCTAATTTAGAGATCGTTTTCTCAGTATTTTCTTTTAATGTCTTTAATGCTAAAAAACGATCATTCAAATTCATTTTAAATTCTTAACTTACCCATGCTACAATAGAAACCATATCTACATCTTTATCACAAATCTTATTTCTAAACAACATATACCCCTTGTTGTTTTCTTTATTACAACCAAACACAACTTCTGAACCTGTTGAAGATAACACATTTTCAAGATACTTGTAGTTAAACTTGAAATGACCTGTATCTGCACCTTGTTTCTCTTGTTGCTGATTGTTGATCACCATCTTTAATGGAAACTCAGTAGCATCTGCAGGATTGACTACTAATAAGGGTACTTCTTCTACCAATGAATCTCTCTCAGTGAGTGAATCCATTGTCAAAGTAGGATTGGTTAAGCTATCTTCTGGATGATCAAAAGTCACAAAAAAATCATTCTTATCTGCACCAGATGAAATTAACTTAATGCCACTTAACAAAGCTTCTTTGTCAAATGCCCATACTCGTCTTGGTGTCCAATCAAATGAATTGAGAAAGTGTGCTGGCAAATTGGGGAAATTATGTTGTGATCTCATAAACCCAATGAGTGTACCATCTTGTGATTTAAGAATATGAGATTTATCATTTACATAAATCTCAACATCTTGGTTCTCATGTGCTTTTAAGAATTTCAATACATTTGAAAAATCTTTCAACTGAATTTTGAAATCAATTCCACTTAAACTGTCACTCTTTAAGACTGCTAAAGAGAAAGCATCTGTTGCCATCATCTTACCTTCTTTAATGATAGCTTGGCATAATTCAGGTCGTTTTGTATCTTCTGTTGATACATATGGCTTGATAGCATTTAAACAATCTGTAAGTAATTTTGATGATACTACTTTAGATAGTGTTGCTTTTGATACTTCATTTTCCCAATCTGGAAAAGTATCAGGATCAAGTCCAGGATAATTCATCTTCCCTTTACTCTTTCCTTCTCTTGAAAGAGTAACATTTCCTTTATCATCACTATCAAGAATGATTGTGCTACCATCACCAATCGCATTTACTGCTTGAACCAATCTTTTACCTTCTACAGTAAATTTACCAACACCTGTTGATTTACAAGGTGATAAAGGTACACATGAATACAATCTCTTTGATTCAGATGACATGACATTTACTTGATTGTTTTCTTTTACATCGAAAAGAAAATGAGAAGAAATATCTGCACTACTACCGAGTGTGTTTTGGGCAATATCTAAAACTGCCTTTAAATCTTTTTGAGCGACAACAACTTGCATCATTAAATCTCCTTTAATCTTTGTTCTATTCTGTTGATCGATTCTTCTGCTTGATTCACTTCTTCTTCAAATCGTGATAGCATTTGATCTCTCTCTTGTTTTAACTTTGTGATCTCTTCATCTAAGTTGTTTGGATTAAATCCTAAACTTGTCAATCGAGTGTCTATTTCTTGTAAAGAATTTTTTGCTGATTCTAATTTACCAAGCAATCTTTCTTTTTTCCGTTCTAGTTCTGTTTTTCTTTCAACTAGAACTTTCAAATCTTGCATAAGCAAACTCCTTTGTTCTTGTTCGCTTACATATTATATTATTTCCCCATTGTGAAGATATTAATTCCTTGCATATTTTCTAACGGATCATTTTGTTTCTTTGATTCTTTCGTTGCATTTCTCTTTGCTGAATTGATCGCTTTCTGTGCTTGTCTTTCTTCACATACACTCTCATATGGACAATTCGTGCAATGCTTCGGTACAGGATTTGCTACAAAATTTTTCTGCTTGATCACTTTCTGTGTTTCTACTGCCTCATCAAATAACCTTTTCATATCTGATTGCTCAATACTCACTTCTATAATCCCATTCCATTCTTTAGGGTCCTGCTTCCAATCCTTTGGTGGTTCATTAGGTGGGTATCTAAAAAAGAAAAATCCCAATCTACTTGGGATTACTCCATATGCCATTTTAAAACATAAAGCATACCACCTTAATTGATCTTCATCTTCCCATTTACCTGGCTGTCCTGCATTCTTACCGTCCATAATATGAATTTTATCATTCGTATCTCGGAAGATTAAATCTGCTATACCACAAATCTTTAAATCTTTAAGCTGTGGGGATACCCATGTTTCCATTTTTACTTCTGATCTAGCATAGGGTCCTAACAACTTATTTTCTTTCATGATCTTAAGAAAATTAACACCACCTGATACACATAAGTCTATCGCTTCTGATCTCATCATTTGTGACCAATCAAGATACTTACCTACTTCTTGTAAGCTAAACTCTTTTCTAGCTAAGTTCTCTACTCTATCCCTTAACAATAAGGGTTCTTTCCATAAATTCTCATTATAGATAGTTTCAACCACAGTAGATAAAACACTACCCATAAGAGTGTAATGCTCACTTGCTCTTTCTTCTTCTGCTGGTAAAGGTTTAGGTTTACCTAGTCCTGCACCTAGATCAATTTCAGGATTGCCTCTTGACCATAGAAATTTCTGAGGACATTCTCTCATCGATTTGATGTGTGACCAATATAGAACATTCATATAATATACTCCTTGTTTTTACAATCTTGTATATTATATGATCTAATGTCTTTAAAATTAAATAATTCTTTTCTTTTTTCCATCTTTTGGTTTGATTGCACCAATAAAAATAGCCACATCAGGTATAGAAAATAAATCTTCTTTCATCAATGCAAACTGTAACTCTCTTGCTAATTTCTCAGCTTCTTCATCACTATCACCAAGCATAGGTGTTAAAGAAAATGCTAGATCAATATCAGAATCTGCATTGAATTTGTTTGGGTTCAAAACAGAACCAATTAAAGCAACTTCAAGAACTTCTCTACCTAGTTGCTTTGTTGCCCATTCTTTTAACCATGTTTCTTGAACAAAACTAGCTATCGCTTGTTTACGGTATTGTTCAACACCTATAATTTCTTCTTCTTCCTTAGCTGTCTTTTCTAGCCTATCCAATCTCATTTCTAATTCATATAACTTGTTCATTTTATGTTCTCCTTTGTTTACATATAGAAAAACATAAACAAATAAAAATCAAACCTTTTCTAAATAAGATATAGCTATCTCTTTTACTTTCTGATCTACCCCAACTATCGCATTTACTCTATCTATCAAACTTAACCCTTTATCTTCCGTTGCCACTCTCTTCATTTTCTCTACTATTTCTTCCATTCTCTTTTTATTGTTCTTTTCTATAATTGCTTCTTCCACTTTAAATGCATCTTCTCTACATGGCACATCTACTTTTAAAAATTCTATCCCCTCTTTATCTATACTTACTACTACCATATATGGTTTTCTATCTAAATCATCTAAATGCAACGAACCCCTTGTCAATGAACCTACATTCACAACTGTTGTATCAACCCATTGCACTATGCCTTGATCTTTATGCCAATGACCAAAGAACCAACCATCTACACCTCGACCCGTTAATTCATCATAAGGCACTATATCTTCCCCTTCAAACATAGCACCGACTCCACCTTTTTCACTTGCTAGTAAATGACAAGCTACAAGTAAATAATCCTCATCGCCTTTTTTTATAGATCGAATTAAATCCCAATCATATGATGTGCCATGATAAGGGATACCTACAAGTCGTACTCTTAAACCATCTTTCTCAAAGAGAACTTCTTTACTACCACCAAATTGTTCAAATATTCCTGCATTAAACAACACTGCTAAAGGTTGTTCTTCTAGGTAATCTATATTCACATATTTTACATCATGATTGCCTACAAGTGTATATACAGGACAAGCATATTCTTTATGGATTTTAGCTGTTCTTGATACTAGACCATGTGAATTTCTACTAGGTGTTTTAACATCAAAAAAATCACCACCATCTATGACGGCATCAATTTTATGTTCTTGTGTATATGCACCTATCCATTCTAGTTTTTTAGCTACATCATCAGTCCAATTACCATTCCTTCTTTTAGGTGTATGATCTGAGAAATGCACATCTGTTCGCCATATCAATTTAATCATTTTTTACTCCTTTAGGTTTAAGATATATATCTGCATCATTTATCCAAGTTTTCTTTATAACAAATCTATCTCTTGCGATATATAAAGCCATACCTAATCTGAAATTTTCTTTGTCTAAATACATACCTGAATGACGACTTGAGATCGTACTCATTAGAAAAACATAATCTATATTGCACATCACATTGTTACTGTGATTTTCAAACCAACATATCATTTCTAATGTCCTATCCCTTGATTACATAATGGACATACATCACCTATATGTAATTCTTTTAATTCTTGATCTATCTTTTTAAGTTCTGTATCGATAATACCCACTGCTTGATTTAATCTTTCTCTATTTCCCTTTAAATTTTCTATCTCATCTAACTCTTTTCTTTCTCTCATTTCTTTTACGATAGGCATTGTTTTTAATCCACCTTCTAAAATAAACACTGCCAATTTTAATCTTGTCCTACTCTTTTTCAATCTTACAATTTCATCTAAGAGTACAATCCTATCTGTATCTATTTCAAAATTCACATTGCCTATGTCTTTTAAAGATTGAAATAAATCATATGCTTTCTGTTGTCTTTCTTTTAAATTCACAATCTCATTTAAATTCGTTGTTCTTGTTGTGATCTGAGTATGCTCATAATCAATTTGTTGTACTCTTGTAATATCCTGTAATGTAAGATATGCTTTAAACAATCTTTCTTTTTTCAAGCATAAATCACTTGCTTCTTTTAACATACGATCTTTCTTTTCTATCACATCTTGATTAGAAAAGTTAATATGTAAAACACCACTCAAATTCTCTATGGTTGATAAAAATGCTGTTCTTCTGATATGGTTCGCATATACATCATTATACCTATTTTCTAAGGATAAAACACTTTCAGGATTTGTATCTATCTGTATCTGTTCTAGTGTTTCAAGTTCTGAGATAATTGCTTTTAATTGTTTTCTAAGAGTACAATCTTGTTCGATACTAGAAAGCATATCATTTTTCATTTTAATTTGGCTCTCTAAATTCTTAATATGTTTTAAGGTATGTTCAACTTGATCGATACCATTAAATTTTTTTAAGTGGTCTTTACTCGCTATCAAATCATTATTCTTAGATTTAAGTTGTGTTGAAATATCTTTAATATCAGATCTAGCTAAAGAACTAGCTTTCTCTAATTGTTGTATCAATTCAACATTTGATAAAGCACTAGCTAATGTGGACGGTGGCAAATCAATCAGAAAAACTTGTTGAAATTGTTTAGCTATCTGTGGATGCACTTCTTTACCATCAATTTCAACGGACTTAACTAAACTTGCTTGATATACTTCATCAGGTACATCAGTTCCTACTTTTTGAATGAGTTTGCCATTGACTTCATATTGGTTGATATTTTTACCTTTAGACCATTTAACTGTATTGCCATCTTCAAAATCAATTTCAACGGATGTAGATGGACTACCTATACGAACAAAACTGTTTCCTCTTGGGTTTGTAAAAACACTAGATACTGCTCTTGCTAATGCTGATTTACCTGTATTGTTTTGACCTGTAATAATAGTCAAACCTTTAATTTCAACTTGAGCTTTACTGATAGATTGGAAATTTTCTACTGTGATTTTCATTCTTAATCCTAACTTTATGGTTCAATTCTATATTATAGAATTAGGATTAAGAATTTACCCTTTTATTTAAATATCATCACCGAAATCTTCATCGACTTCTTCTACATCTGAGAATAAATCATCTAAACTTTCTTCTGTGCCTTTACTTACGATAGGTTTAGCAACTGCACCTGTTTCTTTACTCTTGCTAAAACTGTCTTTAACTTGGTTAAACAAGAACTGTAATCCACCTTCTGTTGCTGTTAATTGATCTCTAAAGGTTTGTAAGCCTTGACCCCTAATTTCACCTTTAGGACCCATCCATGAGAACCATGCACCTTTCTTAGCAATCACACCATTAGCAATAGCTAATTCGATAACTGTTCTTTCATTATCTACACCTTTACCACTCATCAAATAAAAATCAGCTTCGTGGTGAACACTATCTGATACTTTACATTTATCTAAGTGAGCCCTTACAACTGCACCTGTGGTTGTTTCAATGGTCTTGTTTTGTAAAGCATCCCATTCTTTACCTTTTTCTTTTTGCACAACAGATAACTTGATCTGTAAAGAAGAATAGTATTGCCATGCTTTACCACCTTGTGCAAGAGATTTGGGTCCTGAGAATGATGGCATACCACCGATAGCATCTCTCAACTGAGAAATACCGATAACGGCAGTATTGTGTTTAGCAATTAAACCTTTGAGTTTAGGTAAATAAACTGACCAAGTTCTAGCATTTAAACCAACAGCAGGAGCTTCCCCTTCTTGCTTTTCAAACATAGCTTGTGGAACACCTGCACCAACTGAGTCAATCACAATAAGATCAACACCGTCTTTAGCTGCCATAGCCATGAACTTTAACCCATTTTCAAGGGTATCTGGTTGAACCAACATGAATTTAGAAGGTTCAGAAATAGGTACACCGAGTTCAGCTGCATACTTAGGTTCAACTTCATTTTCCCAATCGATGTAAAGAACAGTTCCACCATTTTGACAAGTTTGTGCTGCTGTTTGTAAAGCGATTGTTGTTTTACCTGCACCTGGATTACCATAGATGTTTGTAATACGACCACGAGGAATACCTGGACATGGCTTGA
>Ga0194133_10004184_pt1 | contig 19667 bp, 19 predicted proteins | sample TA2KigOf40mmetaG_FD_155448 | JGI IMG/M metagenome (GOLD analysis project Ga0194133, IMG submission 155448) | Freshwater microbial communities from Lake Tanganyika, Tanzania - TA2015055 Kigoma Offshore 40m | ecosystem: Environmental > Aquatic > Freshwater > Lake | place: Tanzania: Lake... | reverse complement strand
CACTTCCTTGGGCACCGGGCGCGGCGAATCCTTGTCCATGATCACCAGGCGCACCTTGGCGCGCAGCGGGCTGGCATAGGTCAGGCCGCGTTGCTGGCACTCCTTGACGTCGAATGGCGGCTCACCCAGCTGGAAGCTGACGAACTCCAGGCGTGCGTTGCCGGAGTGGGAAGAGATCGGGAAGATCGAGGTAAACGCGGCCTGCAAGCCTTCGTTGCGGCGCCCCTCGGGCGCCACGTGCGCCTGGAGAAACGCGGTGTAGGACTCGAGCTGGGTCGCGAGCAGGAACGGCACGTCCTGCACGTTGGCGCGCTTGGCGAAGCTCTTGCGGATGCGTTTACGCTCGGTCAGAGAATAGGTCATTGAAGCTCCAGTAGGGCAAGCGGCTCAGAGGTCAGGGGAAAGGCCGCGGTGCAATCCGGCGGCCTTTCCTGTGGCCTCGGACCGGGAACGGCCTGGACCGTTCCCGGAATCCGAATGCGTCACGCGTTACTTGATCTCGACCTTTGCACCGGCATCCGCCAGCTTCTTGGCAACGGTGTCAGCCTCGGCCTTGGCGATGCCTTCCTTGACCGGCTTGGGCGCGCCGTCGACCAGGTCCTTGGCCTCCTTCAGGCCCAGGCTGGTGACTTCACGCACCGCCTTGATGACGTTCACCTTGTTGTCGCCAGCGGCGAGCAGCATCACGGTGAACTCGGTCTTCTCCTCGGCCGCAGCAGCAGCGGCGCCGCCACCGGCCGCCGGGGCCGCGACCGAGACTGCGGCCGCGGCGGAGACGCCGAACTTTTCTTCCATGTCCTTGATGAGCTGCGAAAGCTCCAGGACGGTCAGCTTCGAGACTGCTTCCAGAATCTGTGCACGTTCCATCGTTTGCTCCGTATGTTTTCCAAACGTTCCTGAAATGAGATTGGCTGCGGCGCTGGATCAGGCCGCGGCTTTTTCCTTTGCGTCACGAACCGCGGCGAGTGTGCGGACAAACTTGCCCGGCACCTCGTTCATGGTCCGCACCAGCTTCGCCATCGGCGCCTGCATGGTGCCCAGCAGCTTCGCCAACAACTCCTCGCGGCTCGGCATCGTCGCCAGCACCTTGACGTCCTTGGGGGACATCAGGACGTTGGGCATCGCGCCGCCCTTGATCACGAAGAGCTCGTTGTCCTTGGCGAAATCCGCCAGCACCTTTGCACCGGCTACCGGGTCCTGCGAGACGCCGTAGATCAGCGGCCCAACCATCTGGTCGGACAGCTTCTCGAACGGCGTGCCTTTGACGGCGCGTCGCGCGAGGGTGTTCTTCAGCACCCGCAGGTAGATGCCCGAAGTGCGCGCCTTGGCGCGCAACTTGGTCACCGCGCCGACGTCAAGGCCGCGATACTCCGCGACGATCACCGTCTGCGCCTTGGCGATCTGCACGGCGATCTCGCTGACAATCGCCTGCTTCTGCTCAAGATTGAGACCCAAGGTCTACCTCCTTGCTCGTTGATAAAACGGAAGTCCGTCGGCCCTTTCGGACCCGGCCTTCCAGCCATGGCGACCTTGAATCGGGAACCTCATTCCAGTTCCTTCCTCGGGACCGCCGTCTGCGTAGGAAACTGCTCGATTAAGCCATTCCTGCTGCCGGCTCCTACGGTTTTTGACAGCTGCCGCCCCCTCGCGGAAGCGGCGGCCCAAAGTTCTTCTGTTCTACTACTGCGCCTGCGCCGAAAGAGACGAAAGATCCACTTTCACGCCCATGCCCATCGTGCTGGACACCGAAAGCTTACGCAGGTAGATGCCTTTCGTGTTCGTCGGCTTGACGCGGTTCAACGCCTCAACCAGCGCGGCGAGGTTGTCGCGCAGCTGCTCCGGGCTGAACGACGCGCGGCCGATGGTGCACTGGATAACGCCCGCCTTGTCGGCGCGGAACTGCACCTGGCCTGCCTTGGCATTTTTCACCGCCCCGGCGACGTCCGGAGTCACGGTGCCGACCTTCGGGTTCGGCATCAGGCCGCGGGGTCCCAGGATCTGGCCTAGCTGGCCCACCACGCGCATCGCCTCGGGTGCCGCGACCACCACGTCGAACTCCATCTTGCCCGCCTTGATCTGCTCGGCGAGGTCGTCCATGCCGACCAGATCGGCGCCGGCTGCCTTCGCCGTAGCGGCGCGATCGCCCTGGGCGAACACCGCCACGCGCACCGTCTTGCCGGTACCCGCGGGCAGCACCACCGCGCCGCGCACCGTCTGGTCCGACTTCTTCGCGTCAATGCCGAGGTTGACCGCAACATCGACCGATTCATCGAACTTCGCTGTGGCCGTGTCCTTGACCAGCTTCATCGCCTCGAGCGCCGCGTAGACCTTGTCACGGTCGACACGGGTGGCGATCGCCTTCCTGCGCTTGGATTCGCTCATTTACATGCCCTCCACGATCACGCCCATCGAACGCGCGCTGCCGGCGACCGTGCGCATCGCGGCCTCCAGGTCTCCCGCGTTCAAGTCGGGCATCTTGGTCTTGGCGATTTCCTCGACCTGCTTGCGGGTGATCTTGCCCACCTTGTCGGTATGCGGGCGCGGACTGCCCGATTCTAGCCCCGCCGCCTTCTTGATCAGCACCGTGGTTGGCGGCGTCTTGATGATGAAGGTGAAGCTCTTGTCGGTGAACGCGGTGATCACCACAGGCAGCGGCAGGCCCGGCTCGACCTTCTGCGTCTGGGCGTTGAACGCCTTGCAGAACTCCATGATGTTGAGGCCGCGCTGGCCCAGCGCCGGGCCGATGGGCGGCGCCGGATTGGCCTTGCCCGCGGGCACCTGAAGCTTGATGAAACCCAGTACCTTCTTCGCCATGCTTGCTCTCCTATCGGGTCCAAGCGAGCCCCGGGATCATCCCGGCGCTCTCCCCGCTCAACGACTGCAAAAAGCTCAGGCCTTCTCGACCTGGCCGAACTCGAGCTCGACCGGAGTCGAGCGCCCGAAAATCGTCACCGCCACGCGCAGGCGGCTTTTCTCGTAGTTCACGTCCTCGACGGTGCCCTGGAAGTCGGTGAACGGGCCGTCCTTGACGCGGACCATCTCGCCGTTCTCGAACAGCACCTTGGGCTTGGGCTTTTCCACCCCTTCGCGCATCTGCTGCATGATCGCGTTGACCTCCTTCTCGGAGATCGGGGTGGGCTTCATTGCCGTGCCGCCGACGAAACCGGTGACCTTGTTGGTGTTCTTCACCAGGTGCCATGTGTCGTCGTTCATTTCCATCTCGACCAGGACGTAGCCCGGGAAGAACTTGCGCTCGGACATGTGCTTCTGTCCGCCCTTCATCTCGACCACTTCCTCGACGGGCACCAGGATCTTGCCGAACTTGTCCTGCATCCCGGCGCGCGTGATGCGGTCCTCCAGCGCGCGCTGCACCGACTTCTCGAAGCCCGAATAGGCATGCACGACGTACCAGCGCTTCGCCATGTTGGCCATGTTGGACATGTCTGCGGTTCCCGTGCGATTCATCAGGTCTTCTTCCATCCCAGCACCAGCTCGTAGAGCACCCATTCGAGGCTCTTGTCGCTGACCCAGAGAAACACCGCCATCACCACGACGAAAGCGAATACCGCCGCCGTCGTCTGCATCGTTTCCTTGCGCGTCGGCCACACCACCTTCTTCACCTCGTCGATCGCTTCCCGAGCGAACGCGAGAAACTGCTGCCCCTGCGCGCTGGTCGCCGCCACAGCCGCTCCCGCGGCCGTGCCGCCCAGGACCGCCAGTACCTTCAGCACCAGCGAACCCTCGCCGAGCCAGTAGTACCCGGCCACGCCCACCACCAGGAGGGCCGCGCCGATCGCCAGCTTGATGATGTCCACCATCCGTCCGATCCCGTCTTGCTCAGTTCCGTTCAGTCTTTGGCAGGGGCAGAGGGCCTCGAACCCCCAACCTTCGGTTTTGGAGACCGACGCTCTGCCAGTTGAGCTATGCCCCTGTTGCCGCTGCCTACTCGATCACCTTGGCGACGACGCCGGCGCCGACGGTCTTGCCGCCCTCGCGGATGGCAAAGCGCAGGCCCTGCTCCATCGCCACCGGCGTGATCAGCGTCACCACCATCTTGATGTTGTCCCCCGGCATCACCATCTCCGTGCCCGAGGGCAGCTCAACCGCCCCGGTCACGTCCGTGGTCCGGAAGTAGAACTGCGGCCGGTAATTGTTGAAGAACGGCGTGTGACGCCCGCCCTCCTCCTTGCTAAGGACGTACACCTCGCACTCGAACTTCGCGTGCGGGGTGATGCTGCCTGGCTTGGCCAGCACCTGCCCGCGCTCCACTTCCTCGCGCTTGGTGCCCCGCAGCAGAATCCCCACGTTGTCCCCGGCCTGGCCCTCGTCCAAGAGCTTCCTGAACATCTCCACGCCCGTGCACACCGTCTTGGTCGTAGGCTTGATCCCCACGATCTCAATCTCATCGCCCACCTTCACGATCCCGCGCTCCACCCGCCCGGTCACCACCGTGCCGCGGCCCGAGATCGAGAACACGTCCTCCACCGGCATCAGGAAGGGCCCGTCCACCGCCCGCTTGGGCTGCGGAATGTACGAATCGAGCGCATCGGCCAGCTTCAGGATCGCCTTCACCCCCACATCCGACTCATCGCCCTCCAGCGCCTTCAGCGCCGAGCCAATCACGATCGGGGTCTTGTCCCCGGGGAACTCGTACTTGGACAGGAGCTCGCGCACCTCCACCTCCACCAGCTCGAGCAGCTCCTTGTCATCGACCATGTCGGCCTTGTTCATGAACACCACGATGTAGGGCACCCCTACCTGGCGCGCAAGAAGAATGTGCTCGCGCGTCTGCGGCATCGGACCGTCGGCCGCGCTCACCACCAGGATCGCCCCGTCCATCTGCGCCGCGCCCGTGATCATGTTCTTGATGTAGTCCGCGTGCCCCGGGCAGTCCACGTGCGCGTAGTGCCGCTTCTCGGTCTGGTACTCCACGTGCGCCGTGTTGATCGTGATCCCGCGCGCCTTTTCCTCCGGCGCCGCGTCGATCTGATCGTAGTTCTTCGCCTCGCCACCAAACTTCTTGGCCAGTATGTGCGTCATCGCCGCCGTCAGCGTCGTCTTGCCGTGGTCCACGTGACCAATCGTCCCTACGTTCAGGTGCGGCTTGGTTCGCTCGAATTTGCCTTTTGCCATGACTGGGATGCCTATCTGGATAACGTTAAATTGTGGTGCCCATGATGCGGATTGAACGCATGACCTCTCCCTTACCAAGGGAGTGCTCTGCCACTGAGCTACATGGGCCGATACCTGCGCCGCCGAGCGCTACAACACCGACATCACCGGACGCCAAGGGCTCTGGAGCGGGTGAAGGGAATCGAACCCTCGTCGTAAGCTTGGAAGGCTTCTGCTCTGCCATTGAGCTACACCCGCCTCATCCCTTCACCCCCAAAATCGACCAGAAAAACCACCTGCCCATCGCTCTTTCCGCCTGCAGTCCGCGCCCGCGATACGCGGTGGAGGGGGTTGGATTCGAACCAACGTAGGCGCAAGGCCAACAGATTTACAGTCTGCCCCCTTTAGCCGCTCGGGCACCCCTCCGGCGGAACCGTAAATTATGTTTCGTTTCCGTCAGTTAGTCAATATCCCCGGGGCCTGTTTCGCTGAAGCCAAAGACCGGGAGGAAACGCGCGATTGCGGACAGAAGGCCAATATAATCCGCATGTTAGGTTTTGCACGGGTTCGCGCTACCACCAGTTGGCACACTGCCCCTATGGGGCATCGAGAGCAAAGAGGTTTATCATTTTGTACACGAGGCGGGACCCATCGCCTCGCTGGAGACCGCATTTGCGCTTGGCGATCCTGGAAGACGATCCCGACCAACTGGCGCTGTTGACGCGCTGGCTGACTCAGGACGGACACGACGTGCACGGCTACCAGAGCGGGCGCCTCAGAAGGTAGGCATAAAGCAGGAAACTGACCGTGTCCGCCGCCGCAAGCTTTCCGGCGATGAGATCCGCGCTCGCCAATGCGATGACCAGCACGATGCCAGCCGCGGCAAGAAACTGCACCAGCGGGCCCAGCACCGCCGAGATCCATCGCTGGCGCGCAGACAGGCCGAGGATGCGATCGATCTGATCGCGGTACCTGGCCGACTCCTGCGCCTCGCGCGAGAACGTCTTGATCGCCGGCAGCAAGCCCAGATTCTCCTGCGCCAATGCGACCGCGCGCGCCTCCTCGTCCTGCAGGGAAATCGAAATCGGCCACAAGCGACAGCCCACGAACTTGAGCAGCAGGTAAAACAGCGGGATCGCGAGCGCTACCCAGACCGCGAGATCGAGGCGAAGGTGAAGCATCATCCCCACCGCGCCGGCGGCGGTGGCGAGCAGCGGCACTACCGCCACCACAGTGCCGCTGACGAACCCGCCCAGCACGTAGACATCGTTGGTCAACAGGGCCACCGCGTCCCCCAGGCGCCTGCGGTGGTGGAAAGCCAGCGGCAGGGCCTGCAGATGATCGTAGAGCCGGATCCTGCGGTGGGCGATCATGCGGTCAGCCACCCCTTCCAGGACGAGCGTGCTGGCAAACCGCAGCAGCGCCTGGATGCCGAACGCGGCCAGCATGGCCGCGAGCACTACGCCCACGCCGAGCGAACCGGCGCCCCCCTGCACCAGGCTCTTGGTGAGCAGGCCCCCGATCCACGGCAGCGCGAGCGCCGCGCCGCTTTCGCAGAGCATCAGCACGACGCTTCCCGCGAGCGCCCAGCCATGCGGTGCCGCCACGCTGAGGGCCAGGCGCAAATCGTTCATACTTGGGGGTTATCTTTCAGACTAGGCCGACATCCATGCCAAGCTTTGCATCCCAAGCCGATCTCCAGGCCAAGAAAATCAGCTTTACGCGCCTTTCGCGCAATTGCTATGCGTTTACCGCCGAGGGCGATCCGAATACCGGCGTCATCGTCGGCGACGACGGCGTGATGGTGATCGACGCGCAGGCGACCCCGCTGATGGCGCGCGAGGTGATCCGGCACATCCGCAAGGTCACGAAGCTGCCGATCCGCTACGTGACCCTGTCGCACTACCACGCGGTGCGAGTGCTCGGCGCCTCGGCGTTCAAGGCCGAGCAGATCATCGCCAGCCAGCGCACGCTGGGCCTGATCCGCGAGCGCGGGCGGCAGGACATGGCAAGCGAAATCGGGCGCTTCCCGCGCCTGTTCCGCGGCCGCGAGTCCATCCCGGGCCTTACCTGGCCGACGATCGTGTTCAAGGACGAGATGACGGTGATGATGGGCAAGCTGGAGGTCAAGATCATCCACCCGGGTCCCGGCCATACCGGCGGCGACACGATCGTCTGGGTACCGTCGCAGCGCGTGCTGTTTTCCGGCGATCTGGTCGAGTATGAGGCCGGCATCTACACCGGCGACGCGCATCTTGCGGAATGGCCCAATACGCTGCAGAAGCTCAGCGCGCTCAAGCCGCGCGCACTGGTGCCCGGCCGCGGCCCGGCGTTGCGCAGCGCGCGGGAGAGCGAGAAGGCGATTCGCTATACGCGGGACTTCGTGCGCGGGCTCTATACGAACGCGCGGCGCGGGGTGGCCGCGAAGAAATCCCTGAAAGAGATTTACGCCGCGACCCGTCGTGCGATGGACCCCGCGTACGGCGCCTATCCGATTTACGAGCACTGCATGCCGTTCGACGTGACGCGCGCCTATGACGAGGCGCGCGGCATCAAGCATCCGCGCATCTGGACCGCGACGCGGGACCGGGAAATGTGGCGCTCGATCGCCGAGGCGATCCGGACCGGTAAACGTCGAGAGGGGTAAGACGCGGCCCCGCTCCGCACCGGTGTGGCCGATGCGGAGGGGGCGAACCCCTACCGCGGAGGAGGAGGGAGGAGACCGCGGCGGGCGCGTACTGCGTAGACCGGTACTGCTTGTTCGATCCACTTATCCGTATTGCAGCCTTGCGTCCTGCTTCGTGCTGCAGCGCGGCAACTGTACACCTTTGACGATTTCCATACAATAACCGATTATAGTAAAACTTTTTTGCGGTAAACGTAACAATATAGCTCACTCCCTGTACGAAATGTCCGTCTTCTCCAGGGTGGTCGCCGCGGGAAGCCTCTCTGCGGCTGCCCGGGACCTCGGGATCTCCACGGCCGGCGTAAGCCGCAGACTCGCCGCGCTGGAGGCGCGTCTCGGCGTCAGGCTGCTCAACCGCACCACGCGCCGCATCTCGCTGACGGATGAGGGCGCCGGTTATCACGAAGCCTGCAACCGGATCCTGGCGGAGATCGAAGAGGCCGATGCTGCCGCCTCCGCGCGCCTGGTCGAGCCCGAAGGCACGCTGAAAGCCGCCCTACCGGCCTCGTTCGGCCACCTTCACATCGCGCCACTGATGCCGCATTTCGCGGCCCTGTTCCCCAAGGTGCGCCTCGCGCTGAGTCTCTCGGACCGCGCCGTCAACGTGATCGAGGAAGGCTTCGACCTCGCGATCCGCATCGGCGAACTGGAGGATTCGTCGCTCGCCGCGCGCAGGCTCGCGCCCAACCGCCGCGTGGTCTGCGCCAGTCCCGCTTACCTCGCAAAGCACGGCGCCCCGCAGCGCCCCGCAGATCTGCCGGGGCACAATTGCCTGACCACGCAGGACTTCCACATGAACTGGGAGTACCGCGACCCGGACGGCAAGCGCGGCTCGGTGCGCGTGCCCGGAAAATACGCCTGCGACAACTGGGAGGTGCTGCGCGAGTGGGCGCTGGCAGGACTGGGTATCGCGCTCAAGTCCACCTGGGACGTGCGCCGCCAGCTGGAAGAGGGCTCGCTGGTCGCGTTGCTGCCCGGCTATGACTTCTCCAGCGAGGTGTCGATCTACGCGGTCTATCCCCACCGGCGCTACCTCCCCGCCAAGACCCGGGTTTTCGTTGATTTCCTCGCCGATTCCTTCGGCCCTGAGCCATACTGGGACAGGCCCGCTGGCGCCGCTCTCACCAAGAGCCCGGCGCCGGTCTAAACTGCTCGCGACTTCCCAAGAGGAAACTCCCAGATGAACGCGCCGGTCGATCCCGTAACGCTCGCCAAAGTTTCCCTCGACGACAAATACACGCTCGACAAGGGTCGCGTATTCCTTACCGGCACCCAGGCGCTGGTGCGGCTGCTGCTGCTGCAGCGCGAGCGCGACCTGCGCGCCGGCCTGAACACTGCGGGCTTCGTTTCAGGCTACCGCGGCTCGCCATTGGGCGGCCTCGACCAGTCGCTCTGGCGCGCGCAGAAGCACCTCGAGGCGCACCACGTGAAATTCCAGCCCGGCGTCAACGAGGACCTCGCCGCCACTGCCATCTGGGGCACGCAGCAGGTGGGCATGTTTCCGGGCGCCAAGTACGACGGCGTCTACGGCATGTGGTACGGCAAGGGCCCCGGCGTGGACCGCTGCGGCGACGTCTTCAAGCACGCGAACGCCGCCGGCACCTCGAGAAATGGCGGCGTGCTGGTGCTGGCGGGCGACGACCACGCGGCCAAGTCCTCCACGCTCGCGCACCAGAGCGAGCACATCCTCAAGGCCTGCTGCATCCCGGTGCTCAATCCCGCCAACGTGCAGGACTACCTCGACTTCGGCCTGCACGGCTATGCCATGAGCCGCTACACCGGCCTGTGGATCGCGTTCAAGTGCGTGACCGACGTGGTCGAGTCCGGCGCCTCGGTGAGCGTGGATCCGGAGCGCGTGCAGGTCAAGCTGCCCTCGGATTTCACGCTGCCCCAGGGCGGTCTCAACATCCGCTGGCCCGACGGCATCCTCGAGCAGGAAACACGGTTGCTGGACTGGAAGGTCTACGCCGCGCTCGCCTATGTGCGCGCCAATAGCCTTGACCGCATCGTGTGGGACTCGCCAAACGCGCGGGTCGGGATCGTCACCACCGGGAAGAGTTTCGGCGACACCATGCAGGCGCTCGCGGACCTGGGCATCGACGAAGCGGTCGCCCGCGACGTCGGCATCCGGGTCTACAAGGTGGCGATGTCCTGGCCTCTGGAGCCGGTCGGCGCGCGGAAATTCGCCCAGGGGCTGGAAGAAATCCTCGTGGTCGAGGAAAAGCGCCAGTTGATCGAATACCAGATCAAGGAAGAGCTCTACACCTGGGAAGCCGACAAGCGCGCGCCCCGCGTCGTCGGCAAGTTCGACGACAACGGCGAGTGGAGCCAGGCCGCGGGCCAGCCCGCCGGGACCTGGCTCCTGCCGGCGCACTACGAGCACAACCCGGCCATCGTCGCCCGCGCCATCGCCAAGCGGCTCGAGAAGCTGGGGCTCGCGCAAAAACTGGGGCCGCGCTTCTGGGAACGCCTCGCCTTCCTCGATTTCAAGGAAAGAGCGCTCGCGAAACCGCGCGTCACCTCGATCCGCCAGCCTTATTTCTGCTCCGGTTGCCCGCACAACACCTCCACGCGAGTGCCCGAGGGCAGCCGCGCAACCGCCGGCATCGGCTGCCACTTCATGGCCGTGTGGATGGACCGCAACACCTCCACCTTCACCCACATGGGCGCCGAGGGCGCGCCCTGGATCGGGCAGGCGCCATTCACCAGCGAAAAGCACATCTTCGCCAACCTGGGTGACGGCACCTACTTCCATTCCGGCCTAATGGCGATCCGCGCCGCGGTGGCCGCCAAGGTCACCATGACCTACAAGATCCTCTACAACGACGCCGTGGCCATGACCGGCGGCCAGCACCACGACGGGCCGCTGGACCCGGCGATGATCTCGCGCCAGATCGCGGCCGAAGGCGTGAAGCCCATCGTCATCGTCACCGACGAACCGGAGAAGTACCCGGCTGGCACCAACTGGGCGCCGGGCATCACCATCCGCCACCGCGACGAACTGGACGCCGTGCAACGCGAACTGCGCGAGCAGCCGGGCGTGTCGGCGCTGATCTACGACCAGACCTGCGCCTCGGAGAAACGCCGCCGCCGCAAGCGCAACGCCTTCCCGGACCCGGCCAAGCGCGTGGTCATCAACGAGATGGTGTGCGAGGGTTGCGGCGACTGCAGCGCGAAGTCCAACTGCCTGTCCGTGGAGCCGCTGGAAACCGAATACGGCCGCAAGCGCAGGATCAACCAGTCCACCTGCAACAAGGACTTTTCCTGCGTCAAGGGTTTTTGCCCCAGCTTCGTCACCGTCGAGGGCGGGCAGCTCAGGAAGGGAAAAGTCGGCGCGAAGACGGCAGAGGACTTTCCTGCCCTGCCGGAAGCGACGCCTGCCTCGCTCGCCGAGCCTTGCGGCGTCCTCGTCACCGGCATCGGCGGTACCGGCGTCATCACCATCGGCCAGATCCTCGGCGTCGCCGCGCACCTTGAAGGCAAGGGCGTGTCGGTGCTCGACATGTCCGGCCTAGCGCAGAAATACGGCGCGGTGATGTCGCACGTGAAGATCGCCGCCACCGCAGAAGAAGTCCGCGTGGCGCGCCTGGGCACCGGCGACGCGCGCCTGCTGCTGGGCTGCGACCTGGTGGTGAGTGCGAGCGCCGATGCGCTGGACAAGATGCAGGCTGGCCGTACCGTGGCGGTGGTGAACGCCACCGCCTCGCCCACCGCGGAATTCGTCAAGAACCCGAACTGGCAGTTGCCCGGCAGCGACCTGACCCGCGACATCGGCGAGGCCTGCGGCAAGGGCAGCGCCCAGTTCGTGCCGGCGGCCGAACTCGCCACCGCGCTGATGGGCGATTCCATCGCCACCAACATGTTCATGCTGGGCTATGCGTGGCAGATGGGCTGGGTGCCGCTCGCGCGCGCATCCATCGAACGCGCGATCGAGTTGAACGGCGTCTCGGTCGACTTCAACCTGCAGTCCTTCGTCTGGGGGCGGCGCGCCGCGGTGGACCTGGAGCGCGTGCGCCGCATCGCCACGCCGGCCGCGGTGATCCCGATCGAGCAACACCTGTCGCGCAACCTGGACGAACTGCTCGAGCGCAGGACCGCGTACCTCACCGAATACCAGGACTCGGCCTATGCCGCGCGCTACCGGGCGCTGGTGGACCAGGTGCGAGGGGAGGAGTCCGCGCGGACAGGCTCGTCGAAATTGGCGGAAGCCGTGGCGCGCTACTACGCCAAGCTGCTCGCCTACAAGGACGAGTACGAGGTGGCGCGCCTGCACAGCGACGGCGCGCTGCGCCGGAAGATCGAAGGCATGTTCGAAGGGGACTACAAGCTGGTGTTCCATCTCGCGCCGCCGCTGCTGGCCAGGCCCGATCCGAACACCGGCGAGCCCGGCAAGATGACCTTTGGGCCATGGATGATGACCGCGTTCGGCCTACTGGCGAAGCTGAAGGGCCTGCGTGGTTCGTGGCTGGACGTGTTCGGGCGCACCGCCGAACGCCGCATGGAGCGCGCGCTCATCACCGAGTACGAGCAGACCGTGAAGGCCCTGCTGCAGGGTCTCACGCGAGACAACCACGCTCTGGCGATCGAGATCGCCGCGCTGCCCGAATCCATCCGCGGATACGGCCACGTCAAGGCGAAGAGCGTTGAGTCCGCGCGCCGCAAGCGCGAGGAACTGCTGGGTCGCTTCCAGGCGGCGCCGGTTCGCGCCGCGGCGTGATGCGCGCGATCCCGGCGGCGCTCGCCGCGGCGGCGCTCGCGGCAGCGCCGGCGTTGAACGCGCAGGAAGGCGAGGCGCGATTCCTGGAGGCCGAGAGCCAGCCGCGCATCGAATACCGCTTGCACGTCCACCCCGCGAACGCGCACGTACTGACGCCAGCCGCCGCGCTCGCGCCGGACACGGCGCTCAACGCCGCAAAGCTCCTCAACCTTCACCTGTCCACCGGCGACCTCGAAGAGGCGGCGGTGCTGTCCACCTCGCCCAAGCGCCGCTTCGAGGTGCTGCAGGACTACCGGCAGTCCATCGGCGAGGAAGAGTTCAAGCGCGTCTTCGCCCAGTACTTCGACCCGGCGAACCGGCTGCTTGCCGAGGTCGCCATCGACAAGCACCGGCTGCTGATCTGGGAGCTGCGCGGCGCCCCAGGCACGCCTTCGCATCTCGCCGGCCAGTACTTCATCGAGGTGGACGGCAAATACCTGCTCAACGACGTTCCTGATCCGGTGCGCACGCAGCTGCGGCGCGTGCTGGAAGCCTACCGCGCCGGGAAACTCCCCTAGGTCCTAGACCTTGACGCGGAACGGCGTGAAATTGGTGTCGCGGTCGTAGTAGTCCTCGTTCTCCGCGCGCTTGAGGAACGCCACGATGCGGTAGGTCACCGGCGTCATCACGATCTCCCAGCCGGTCTTCAGCAGGTACTGCGCCAGCGCGACCTTCAGGATGTCCTCGGTTGCCCAGATGCCGTAGAAGGCGATGAAGTAGAACAGCGCCGAGTCCACCAGCTCGCCGAATACTGTCGAGCCGATGGTGCGCGTCCACAGCCACCGGCCCGCGGTCCAGATCTTCATCTTCGCCAGGATGTAGCTGTTGACGAAGCTGCCGCACCAGAACGCGATCATGGACCCCAGCGCGATGCGCCAGGCGTTGCCGAACACCGCTTCCAGCGCCGGCTGGTAGCTCTTCATGTACTCCGATGGCCCCGGCGGCAAATTCACGACGACGTAGGCCATGAAGGAGGCGAAGGCGAGCGCGCCGAACCCGACCCAGATCACGCGCCGGTCGCGGCCGTAGCCGTAGACCTCGGTGAGGATGTCGCCGAAGATGTACGAGATCGGGAAGAACAGCACTCCGGCACCGAAGGGCACCGGCCCCAGCAGCGGCAGGTCCACCACCGCCTGCTTAGCCGCGCCGATGAAGTTGGAGCAGATGAGCACGGTGACGAACGCCACCATGACCACGTCGTAGTAGCGGTAGCTCCTGGGCGCGCGCGCCTCCATCGGGATCGCAGCCTCAGCCCACGCGCGGCGAATGCTCGCGCACGTCGGGATCCAGTTCGACCCGCATCGCGTCCAGCATCCGCGACACCATCGCGTAGAACGCGGCAGTGAGCGACAGCTCCACGAACTCTGCGTCGTTGAAATGCCGCTTCACCTCGGCGTGCATCTCGTCGGTCACGTTGTACGCCATCACGCCCTCGGTGAGCGCGAGCGCCGCGCGTTCGCGGGCGTCGAACAAGGGCGATGCGCGCCAGCCCGCCAGCGCGACAATCTGCGCCTCGGGCACCCCGGCCTTGCGCGCCATGCGCAGGTGGTGCGCCCACTCGTACTCCGAGCGCGCGATCTGCGCCGTGCGCAGGATCATGAGCTCCCGCAGCGCCCGCGGCGTCCGGCTGTCGTGGCGGATCGCGTTGGCGAACTCGGTCCAAGCGGAGACCAGGCTGGGATGGTTGCCCAGCGCGCGGTACAGGTTGACCGGCGAGCCCCACAGTTCCTTCAGGCGGGCATCCAGTTGCGGGGAGAACGTGGCATTGGGTACGCGTTGCATGGGCGGCATAATAGCGGAATGATCTCCCCGGCCGAGGTGCGGGACTTCCAGTTGACGCGCGTGCCGGCGGGTTTCCTCGATAATCCCTATCCCTGGTACGCCGCGCTGCGCGCGCAGGACCCGATCCACGCGCTCGACGGCGGCGGCGTGTTCCTTTCGCGCTACGACGATGCCATCGCGGTATACCGCAATCCGCGCGCAAGCTCGGACAAGAAGGCCGAGTTCGCGCCCAAGCTGGGCGACTCGCCCCTCTACGAGCACCACACCACCAGCCTGGTCTTCAACGATCCGCCGCTGCACACCCGCGTGCGGCGGATCATCATGGGCGCGGTCAACCAGCGCGCCATCGCGCGCATGGAGCACGACGTGGCGCGCCTGGTGGACGCGCTGCTCGCGGACATGGCGGCAAAAGGCGAAGTGGACTTCATCGCCGACTTCGCGGCGCAGATCCCGATCGAGGTCATCGGCAACCTGCTCGACATCCCGCGCCCGGAGCGCAGTCCCTTGCGCGGCTGGTCGGTGGCCATCCTCACCGGCCTCGAGCCCAAGCTCATGCCGCAGATGTTCGACGCCGGCAACCGCGCCGTGACCGAGTTCATCGCCTTCCTGAAGGTGCTCGTTGCCGAGCGGCGGCGCCGGCCCGGCGACGAGGAGTCCGACGTCCTTACCCGCCTGCTGAAGGGGGAAAAGGACGGCGAGAAACTCACCGACACCGAGCTCTATCACCAGTGCATCTTCCTGCTCAATGCCGGCCACGAGACCACCACCAACCTGATCGGCAACGGCCTGTGGGCGCTGCTGAACCATCCCGGCGAGCTGGCGACGCTGCGCGCCGATCCGTCGCTGGTGCCCACCGCCGTGGAGGAAATGCTGCGCTACGACGGCCCGATCCAGCTCAACAACCGCCGCCTGCTCGACCCGATGACGCTGGGTGGCGCCACGCTGCCCGCGGGCACGCCGGTCACCATCGGCATCGGCGCGGCCAACCACGACGCTGCGCAATTCCCGGATCCGGAGCGCTTCGAGGTCTCGCGCAAGCCCAACCGCCACCTCGCCTTTGGCCAGGGCGAGCATGTGTGCGTCGGGATGAACGTCGCGCGCATGGAGGGGCGCATCGCCTTCACGCGGCTGCTGGCGAAGTTCCCGAAGATCGCGTTGGCGGGCGAGCCCGAGCGCGACCGTCGCGTGCGCTTCCGGGGATTCCGCAGGCTGCCGGTGCGGGTGGAGTGAGGCCGGACAGGCCAATGTAACCGATCGGCTACATCGAGCGGCCCCTGGCGCAGCGCCTGGGCAAACCCGCCCGATTTTCAGGCACACTGCTGCCCGATGCGCTTCCACTTCCCGATCTTCGAGTTCCCTCCAGCGGCCGAGGCGCTGCGCGCCGAGGTGCGCGCCTTCGTCGCCGAGGAACTGGCCGCCGGCCGCTGGAAGAAAGGCGGCGACTTCGCCAGCAACTACGACCCGGCGTTCTCGCAGCGCATCGGCGCGCGCCGCTGGCTTGGCATGACCTGGCCGAAGCGCTATGGCGGCCACGAGCGCACCATGCTCGAACGGCTGGTGGTCACCGAGGAATTGCTGGCAGTGAGTGCGCCGGTGGCGGCGCACTGGATCGGCGACCGGCAGAGCGGGCCGCTCATTCTGCGCTATGGCAGCGAGGCGCAGCGCGCCGAGTTCCTGCCGCGCCTGGCGCGCGGCGAGATCTTCTTCTCCATCGGCATGAGCGAACCCGACGCGGGCTCGGACCTCGCCTCGGTGCGCACGCGCGCGACCAAGGTCGACGGCGGCTGGACCATCTCGGGCCGCAAGGTGTGGACCACCTTCGCGCACCACAATCAATACGCCATCGTGCTCGCACGCACCGGCGAGGCTGGCGCGGGCGAGAAAAATGCGCGCCACGCCGGACTCGCGCAGTTCATCGTTGACCTGAAGTCCCCGCAGGTGAAGCCGCGCCCGATCGTCAACATGGCCGGGCAGAAGGAATTCAACGAAGTGTTGTTCGACGACGCCTTCGTCCCCGATGACCGGCTGGTCGGCGAGCCGGGCAACGGCTGGACGCAGCTGACGAGCGAGCTCGCCTTCGAGCGCAGCGGCCCGGAGCGCTATCTCTCCAGCATCCGCCTGGTCGAAGCGGCGCTAGGCTGCGCCCGGGACCGGCCGACGCCCAGGGTGCGCGAAGCGCTGGGGCGCATGTCCGCCAAGCTGATGGCCCTGCGCACCATGTCGCTCGCGGTCGCCGCGCAACTGCAAAATGGCGAGGCGCCGAACCTGGAGGCCTCGCTCATCAAGGACCTCGGCAACGCCTTCGAGCGCGAGCAGATCGCGGTGTTCCGCGCGCTCGCCAGCGACCTGCCGGAGCGCAGCGAGGAGTTCCTCTCGGCGCTCGCCCAGGCCACGGTGTATTCGCCCTCATGGACCCTGCGCGGCGGCACGCGCGAAGTGCTGCGCGGCATCGTGGCGCGCGGACTGGGCCTGCGATGAGCGTCACGCCGATTCTCGCCAGCGATCCGTTGGTGGAGGAAGCCGCGCAGCGCGCCTTCTCCGATCTCGCCGAGAAATGGGTCGCCGGCAAGATCACGCGTGAGAACCTGCTCGTCGCGGTGGAGCAACTCGGTTTCGCGGATGCGGCGCCCTCGGCGGACGGCGAGGGCTGGGTCGCGGCGGCGGCCGTCATCCGCGCCCAGGCGCGCAGCGCCGCGCCGATCGACATGGCGCTGCTGCTCGCGACCGGCGAGCGCGCCGCGGCCATCGCGCATGATCCATCCGCATACTTCTGCGCTGCCACCGCGCCGGCGCCCGCCTCGGCCTCTGCGCAGGCCGCGCTGAGCCTCGGGCGCTGCCTGCAGATCAGTGCCGCCATGGGCGCGGCGCTGGAACTATCCATCCGCTACGTGCAGGACCGCAAGCAGTTCGGTCGCGCGCTGGCGCAGTTCCAGGCCATCCAGCACAGCCTGGCGCTCGCCGCCGAAGAAGTCGCCGCCTGCACCGCGATCGCGGACCTCGCACTCGCCTGTGCCGCGCGCGAAGGCGTCGGCGCGCCGCGCCTGCCGGCGCTGCTGGACGCGGCGGCGCTGGTCGCCGGCCACGCGGTGAACGTGGTCTATGACATGACGCACCAGGTGCACGGCGCCATCGGCTTCACGCAGGAATACGCCTTGCACCGCCACAGCCTCGACCTGCTGCGCTGGCGCGACCACTTGCACCTCGCGCGTGGCGGCGACACCGGCTGCGCCGAGCGCCTGGGCGACACGGCGCTCGCAGTCGGCAGCGCCTGGCGCGCGGTCACCGCAAGCATGAAATCCGGAGCCACTTCATGAGCAGCCCGAAGAACGATTTTGTCCTCTACCAGCAGAGTGGCGCGGTCGTCACGCTGACACTGAACCGCCCCGCCGAGCGCAACGCGCTCTCCACCCAGGCGCAGTGGGACGAGCTGGTGGACTGCTGCGGCGCGGTGCGCGCGGACGAATCCGTCAAGGTTGTGATCCTCACCGGCGCCGGCACCGCGTTCTCCGCCGGCGGCAACGTCAAGGACATGCGCGACAAGAAGGGCATCGCGGGCGGCACGCCCTACCAGATCGCGCAAGGCTACCAGGGCGGCATCCAGCGCATTGCGCTCGCGGTGCCCCAGCTGGAGGTGCCCACGATCGCCGCGGTCAACGGCGCGGCCATCGGCGCCGGCTGCGACCTTGCCTGCATGTGCGACATCCGCATCGCTTCGGAGAATGCGAAGTTCGCCGAGAGCTTCGTCAAGCTGGGGATCATTCCAGGCGACGGCGGCGCCTGGCTCCTGCAACGCGCGATCGGCTATCAACGCGCCGCGGAACTCTCGTTCACCGGCGACATCATCGACGCGCAGGCTGCGCTGGCCATGGGCCTGGTGACGCGCGTCGTGGCGCCCGAGGCCCTGATGCCGGCGGCGACGGAATTGGCGGGACGCATCGCGGCGAACCCCGGCCCGGCGCTGCGCATGGCCAAGCGCCTGCTGCGCCAGGCGCAGACCTCCCGGCTGGATGAAACGCTGCAGTTGTCCGCGGCGCTTCAGGCGCTGGCGCACCACACCACCGAGCACGATGCGGCGGTAGCCGCGTTCTTCGCCCAGCAGAAGCGCTAGCGCGACAGCGGGACGGCGGTGGTGTCCTTGACCCGCTCGAGGACGAAATTGGATTTCACGTCCAGCACGCCGGCCTGCTTGAGCAGCTTGTCCATCACGAAGCGGGAGTAGTGGTCCAGGTCCGTGACCTGGACCCGCATCAGGTAGTCCATGTCGCCGGTCATCGAGTAGCAGGCCACCACTTCCGGCCAAGCCAGCACCGCGCGCGTGAACTGGTCGATGGGCATATTGCCTTTCTTCTCCAGCTTCACCGTCACGTAGGCCGACAATCCCAGGCCCACCTTGCGTGGATCCACCAGCGCCACGTACTGGCGGATCACGCCCGCCTCCTCCAGCGCGCGCACGCGGCGCAGGCACGGCGAGGGCGACAGGTTGACGCGCTGGGCGAGGTCCTGGTTGGAGAGGCGCCCTTCGCGCTGCAGCGCCTCGAGGATAAGCAGATCCGTGCGATCAAGGGTCATAGCGTGGCATTTTATTGCCCGAAGGCGCGAATTCCAAGCAATCATTGGCATAACCTGCCCGGGCGCATGCTCTATAGTGCCCGCCGGAGGACACCATGACCGATCTCTGGGACAACCCCGCCGGCACCGACGGCTTCGAATTCATCGAGTACGCCGCGCCCGATCCGAAGGCGATGGGCGCGCTGTTCGAGCGCCTGGGCTTCAAGGCCATCGCGTGCCACCGCCACAAGAACGTGATCCTGTATCGCCAGGGCGGGATCAACTTCATCGTCAACGCGGAACCGGATTCCTTTGCGCAGCGCTTCGCGCGCCAGCACGGCCCGAGCATCTGCGCCATTGCGTTCCGCGTCCAGGACGCCAAGGCCGCCTACGAGCGCTGCATTTCGCTGGGGGCCTGGGGCTATGCCGGACAGGCGGGCCCCGGGGAATTGAACATTCCCGCGATCAAGGGCATCGGCGATTCCATCATCTACCTGATCGATCGCTGGCGGGGCAAGGGTGGCGCGAAGCCCGGCGATATCGGCGACATCGGCTTCTACGACGTCGATTTCGAGCCGCTTCCCGGGGCGGAACTGAACCCCGCCGGGTACGGCCTCACCACCATCGACCACCTGACGCACAACGTGCACAAGGGGCGCATGAAGGAATGGGCGGACTTCTACGAGCGCCTGTTCAACTTTCGCGAGGTGCGCTACTTCGACATCGAGGGCCAGGTCACCGGCGTGAAATCCAAGGCCATGACCAGTCCCTGCGGCAAGATTC
>Ga0194133_10004183_pt1 | contig 19673 bp, 10 predicted proteins | sample TA2KigOf40mmetaG_FD_155448 | JGI IMG/M metagenome (GOLD analysis project Ga0194133, IMG submission 155448) | Freshwater microbial communities from Lake Tanganyika, Tanzania - TA2015055 Kigoma Offshore 40m | ecosystem: Environmental > Aquatic > Freshwater > Lake | place: Tanzania: Lake... | reverse complement strand
CATAACAGTCACCTGCATAAGTATGTTATGTGCAGATTTTGTGTTATTTTGTGTAGTTGGTTTGAAAGTTCTGTCCTTGATAATATTTGTTCATAGCAAGATGCAATATCCTGCCAAAGCTCTCTGTCATGTGTTGTTTCTTCATTCCTTTTACCTTTTTGTAATGTAAAAATGAAATCTCAGTATTTCCTTTAAAAAACTCAATCATTCCATGGAACTTTATAAATACCTTTGGTATTATTTATTCCTAAGGAATTTCTATATATATTTCTCTTGAAAGGAATCGTCCACCAAAGACACCTCTCTTTAATTTCCCTTTTTGATCAAGAATGTCAGACACCAGCCAAATAGGTTGCCGTTTTCTTGGAAATATTAATATTTACTGTTACCTGCCTATGAAGGGGGTGACAGGTAAATCCCTGAGGTGTTTCCCTCCAATAATCCCCTGATCCGGGTCCTTGACCTGATCCGACCGTCAAAATATACTGATCTGTCCCTAGGGTACTATAAACCCCAGCGTGTTTTACAAATATACAGTTAGTATCTCATTGGTCTCATTTCTCGAAGCTTATGTTGAATGTTGCTAATGTTGAGAGAAGTTTTTATGTTCAGAGGCTCTGATTGTAGTGCAACAGAACACCTTTACACATAAGTATGTTATTTGCAGATTTCGTGTTATTTTGTGTAGTTGGTTTGTAAGTTCTGTCCTTGATAATATTTGTTCCTAGCAAGATGCAATGTCCTGCCATAGCTCTCTGCCATGTGTTGTTTCTTCATATTTTGTATTAACAAATCACCATATAAGGTACTCGAGTATTTTGTACTAGCATTACATAGAGGGGCTTTCAATGGAGAAAGAGCAATTCCATTGCAGCATCCTCACTACTTTGAAAATAAGAGAGAGTATGGAGTTTTTGTTCAACCCTTAAATGACTAGAATCGATTATTTCGTAAAGTGTTGACAGTATAAAAAGTAAAGAAGATGGCTTGCATTTAACTTTCCCCCTCCAGACAAAATAATTAGAGCTAATTGATCGCCAAGTGGTGTCCATTAAAGTCAAACGCGTATACGTTTGCAAGAAAAGAAAATGAAAGCAAAATCAAAGTCAAAGCGAGAAACAATAAACTTGGAAAATCATTAGCAGAATAAGCTGCCGCAATTCCATTAGGATAATTCTATAGCTTGCTTGCCTAGTGTTAATTATGCTAGCCAGGCAAGACAAATGTTCCCCATAGACAGGAAGGTGTCCTTCTCTTGCTATTGATTTTCAATCTTAGATGATTGAGTTTTTAGAAAAGTTTTGAAACATTTTTAGTAAACTCTCTTTTGCAATTGATTGGCTGCAGATTCTCTCTCCTTCTCTGAAAAATGAAGCTGATTTTTGTATCTTAAGTGCATCAAAAAAGGTGTTTTATGCTTTATCTTTGTACTTGTGTTCAAGTTTTGCTAGAACCAAAACATGTTTGGCGTAATGATGCCTCGCACTACAGTATATTTCCAAATAAAAAGATTCTACAAGAAACTTGGAAATCAGATATCATCCATCCATCCATCCATCCATCCTTCTCCTGGTGGAAATTCACTGTAAAATATTTATTCTTGTATGCATTCCCTTACCAACACTTTTATTAAGCATTTCTAAAATGCAATAACAATGATTCCATCTAAAAATCAAAGTAAAATATTTTTTAATTCTTTTTCAAAGTATGCTTTGCAAATATTTTTCATTCAAGGCACACTGAGTAGTGATGGGTCCAGGTCAAATTTTTTTTGCTCGGGTTGGGTCAGCCATATTTGGTATGCATATGGATTTATAAATTTTCCCCTAAAAATCCCAAATTTTTCAATTTTTGCCCTTTGGATCAAAAAAAAATATCATCGGGTTGGGTCGAAAAGTACCCGGGTCAAAGCCGGATCTGCCTCTTATTTACGGCGGGCCAAAAGTATGCTCGGATTGGGTCAGGGCCCATCTCTAACACCGAGGCTGGGAATAGTGTTGAGGCAACCCTGGGACAAAGGTTATCTTGAGGTGCCGAGAATTGAACCCCTGACCCTCAGATTCCCAGCCTGATGCCATGACCACTTCTCCCTGGCATTTTATTACAATTTGATATTATCTGGTTCTCATATTTGTGCATTCAGTAAAGTAAGCCCAACTCGTTACCCACTTTTCAAATGTTGATGCTATCACATTTCACAGATTTCTAAGCTAACAATAGAATCCGGAAAGAAAAAAAATCCGATTTCCAATAGGAGAAATTCTACTTTAAGAGACTTAACGACTTAGTGGGATACCTCATATCTTTTTGCTTGGTCAAAAAGACTCAGAAAACCTGTGAATAAATGACTCTGCAGCAAAAAAAAGAGAATTTGTTTTTTCTTGCTGCTCCTTCTGAAAAATAATGTTCAAATATTACTTTGCTATTTGATAGTTTTATTGCTCTCTCTCCATTGCAATGACCATTTTACGAGAAAAGTAAGAAATATTTAAAAGTTTTTCTTTATTGGATTTAAACTGTTTAAGGAAAAAAGGGAGGTTTATGGAAGCAAAACTTGAATGATTTCACTTCCTTCACATCTCTGTAAAATTTTATGCACATTTGGTCTAATTCTTCCGCATTGCACTAACAAAATTTTGTCTGAGATTCTTTAACTTTTAATCTCATGAAATTTTCAGCAAATGCAGTTCATCATATTCAATGAAAATTCAGTTTAAGCTTTTTCTCTAATAGATTCTTTTCATTAGTAAAATACCCATTTAACTCTTTTACTTGTTTTTTTTTATCAGGCCCTCCACCCCTCACTTGTAAATCTGCAGTTGAAAAGGGTCAGAATGTGGCAATAGGGTAAAAATTGTTCATGAAAATGGAATGGTTGGTCACAGATAAGAAATGAAATGGCCCTTGGAAATAGGAAGAAAATAAAAAGAAAAGTTCATCTGAAAAATGGTTGATACAATCACAAGCTTGCTTTTATTCCAATGGAGAAAATTTGTTGCACTTTTAATGAGATTGAGAAGCTTTTTTTCAGCTACCTTTGAAATTTATCTGATTAGTTAAGTGAATCCCTTGACTTTTTCAATTAAGGTTGAACAGTTTTTTGGCAAAACATTATTTGGGGTCAAGTGTCTCTTAATTTGTTGGCTATCAACCCTAAATGAGTCACATTAGTTATAAAAAGGGACTTTTTTGCACACTTGAGGTGAACTTTTTTTTCTCACAGAGACTTATACTTGACTTGAAATTGATGTTTATTGACTTGAATTGGAAAGTGGGACCTCTCTGACTTTATGAAAATTTTCAAATTTTGTTTCTCCCTATAAATAGAGTGATAAATAAAAGAGAATGAGAAAATCTTGACAAATTTGTTATCGAAAATCTCAGTAAAATAAGATCAAATTTTGAGAGCTTTACGTGCAAATGGGGAGGGTTTGGAGAGCCAATATCACTTTTTCATGAGCTGAAGAGACTTTGTCAGAATTCCAAACGAATTCACGACAAAAATCAGACCTTTTTACCAGATCAAAGTTCTGGGGGAAGGAAAAAAATCTTTTATTCTTGTCAAATTTAAAGAGAAAAGTTACATGTTTTCAAGGATCCTGTTCTCAACCTTTACAGTTTTGCACTTTATATATTTTATGATTTCATCTGGGATTTTTTTCAAAGAAAAAACAACAGAAAAGTAGTGTGCAAACAACACAAATTTGGAAGAAATAAAAAAATTCATGTGGCAAGGCAAAAAAGTAAGAAAGATCCCATAAAATGTTCTTTCTAAGTTGAGGTAAAACATGTCTAAAAATTTTTTTGTATGTGAACCAAAAGCAGCAATTCCGTTACAGAGCAAAACACAACTTCCTTTTTGAGAATGAAAACTGTCCTAGAAATGGTTGCAAATATTCTCTAAGGTATGTTTAATTGTCTATATTCATACAAGAAAAGAATCTTTCACAACTATTAGTTGTGATTTAGTGAAGGGCATGGCTTTGTTTCTTCAAAAGCAAAAGTAGAAATATGACAAGGTTGAACCTTTCCTCTTTGTACAAGATAATTGTTCTCCATTGCAATACATTTGTCAAGGTAAAAAGTTGGGATCTAATATCTCCTTTTTCATTTTAAAGGTGAGAGATTAGCCGACAAATTAATCTGTTTAATTAACTTTGAAAATATAATCGTGTGGCGTGTTGAATAACAGACATTACAAAGTCTTTTTTCAGCATTTCAAAGCCCTTTCCTCATGCAACCATATCAAATACTGAAATTTTTGTTGACACTCCTTATGCAGATTTCAAAAGCAAATATAAAAAGACCTGTGTTGAGAATGAAAAGTAGGCAGTAAACAAGTTCAGTACATCTCAGTTTTTGATTACATAAACCATCTTTATTATGTAATTTTAAGGATATAAAGAAAAATGGTCAAAATATTTTTCTGACTCGAAAAAGGCTCTTAATGAACGTCAAGACCAAGCATTTAAGTCATGAGAAAAGTTTCCTATATAAAACTTTTTTTTCTCAACATACAAAAATTGTTTCATGCAACTAGGGCTATTTTTGTAGCTGCTTTTCATTCAATTTTAATGTTGTGTGTTGTATAAATAAAACGGGTAAATCGGTAAGTTAATGTGAACTTTATAAATTATCCATGAATATATTTTCTATACAAAATTGTTGGCCTGGGGGAGGGAGAGAGAAAAAACAAACTAGGAATCTGTCCAAACACTTTTCCATTTTGTTTTCCCAGCTCTTTTATAGCTTTAGATGCAGATCCGAGCAACATTTTCTCCTTTACAGACAATTGAGTTTTTCTAGGTTTTTTCATATCCTAGCTCTCATTCTGCATAGCAAATACATACTTGAATGAAATGCTCAACAAGGTCAAGTTGACAATTTTAAGATGAAACAAAACTCGATTGATTTTTGAAGAAGGCGTTTCTATTTTGGAATTGCTAGTTGAAGACAAAACTATTAATGAGAATTAAGGTTTTCTCATAAGATAAAAAAGGTCTCCCGAATAACATAATATTACATCAACCCCAAAAGTGATTGAGTGGCATTTATCTGACTGATTGATTGATGTGTGAATTATATACAGACAAATTGCTTGATTCATCATACAATAATTATCGTTTTGAAGAAAGGTAGGTAATTGGCTCCCTTTGTACTTAATATTGATGGGACCGGGTCAAAAATATTTGTCCCGGTTCGGGTCAATTTTTTGTTGCTAGGGTCAGGTCAGCCATCTTTGGTTTGGGTTTGAAAAATTTCCCCTAAAAATCCCAAGTTTTTCCCTTTGGGTCAAGCAAAATGTCATCGGGTCAGGTCAAAAAAGTACTTGAGTCAAAGACGGGTCGGCCTCTTATTTGCTACGGGTCAAAAGTATACTAGGGTCGGGTCAGATCAGGGTCCATCTCTACTAAACAGAGAGAGAAATTATTTTTATTTTCATAGTATGCCTTGCGAAGTTAATCATTAAGGGCAGACTCCTTAATTTGGCTGTGAATACTTTTCTGGAATTTTGTGGAAATCTGAGGTCAAAGATTGTCTCAAGGTTCCTGGTGGGGTTTGAACCCATGACCCTCAGATCCCCTGCTTAGTGCTAATAAATTTAACAATTGAAACTGCACTTAGGAACACTACCATTGCCAGAGTACCTTGAGAGACAAGAGCGCATTGCGCAGGGTTGGTAAAACCATGGGTTTGCCTTCACTAGATGATTATCTCAATAAGGATTATTTGTTGTGCAGATTATCTTTGCTCAGTTTATTCATCATTATCAATTACAATCAAGTGATTGTGACAGGAATAGTTGTGTGGACAACACCAGCAATGGTGATAGAAGACTCAGTTCTTCAGCATAAGCTTTAAAATCAATCATTAATCTCTTAACATACCTCAACCTTTATTGTAAATCAAAAATATCAAAGAGCAAGAGGGGAACAAAAGACATTTCAATTACAAAACTATCTGAAGCAGTATATTTAAATTAAGACATTACATAAAGTTAGCAAACTGAAGCATTAAGTGTTATAGTAATAACTTAACAAAAGTTCCTTTGAGGAAAAAACATAACCCTGAAGTTTGTCTATATTTTTAAAAAATCTTTATCTCACATTTACGGTACTAGGTGCCCAATTCAAGTTATTTTCTTTGTTTCGCTTTCACAAATTTTAACGTAAATGTTCTGTTTTATCACATTCTCGCTAAACTCATTTCAAGATAGCTTGACACCTGATCTTTCATTCCAACACTTTTTAGTCCAGGATGGCATTTTGGGGGGTGGGGTGGGGCATGGTATTACTCACTCTTCCAATCAGCTTGTGCCGGCCACTGGTTGATTCCATTCATTGGTCACACCTCTGACCTGAGTCTCTTCTATGCGAAGTAAAAGGGTGCCATTTTATCAATAAACAGTTCAGTAACAATCCTTTTCTGGATTGGGAAGGTCATCACTGGGTTTCCACACTTTCTCTCATCCCACCTTGCACACACACTCTACAGACCACAGCATCACACTAACTACCTTAATGAATAAGTTATTAGTGCTCTAAATTTTGGTGCATAAGAGTAAAACTTACTTTTTTAAAGGTGAAAGCAACGGCAGAAACATGGACATTTATTCAAAATTAAAAAGTTTTCTTTGATTTAGTCTAACTTTCTCTTAGGAGCAATCAATTATCAGCTTATCTCACAAAGCTCTTTGATTGTACTTTGCTGCTCATCCAAAAAAATTATGTAATGGCTTTATTATCACAATAATTAAAATCTCAGTAATAAATCTTTCAGGGTAATTGATATGGCTTTCTTATTCCTTGCATCAAAATTAATAGTCTCATGATTTATCTCAACTTTCAATGTCATTCAAAGCCATTTGTGGTTTTTTCTCTTTTTCCTTTCAGTCAACAAATGTTTTTCAGTATTCTAGAAAGCTACTCAAAATGTTTTTACCTATCCCTATAAGGGCCAACTTGGTTGAAACCTCGTTCGTCAAAAACTAAAAAAACGACAGACACTTTGTTACTTTTTAGTAATTAACACAAAAAAAGGAACCTAAAAGATACCAAAATCTTGTTTGAAATTCTATCATTATAATGGATTATATCTCGTAGTCAAATTGGCCTTTTCTGAGCTTATTACAAAAAGGCCACAAGTTGTAGTTTTTTGCCTATAATAAATTTCATTGAAAAATAGTATTTTTTATCATGAATGTTCAACTGCAACTCAAGTGAGTGAGAAAATCATTTTCCATTTGCAATTCTAGTTTATTTGACGATTTTTTTCTAGCGAAAGAGAGGTCCTTGTTATTTTCTACTAAGTTGGATGGCTACAAATCATGCAAACAGTCATCTTCTAAAACCTTTACACGCAGTAAACAACCATACTTTTGGTGGATTTCATTTTTCAAGAAGAAATAAGGTTGTTTATTTATGATCAAGGTTTTTTTTGCTTCTTATTGTGGAGTTAATTTAGTAAGATAAATGAAAGAAGAAAACGGAATGACATGAAATATATTGAAAAAATATTGAAAAAAAGATATTTACAATCAAAGTTTTTACTTTAGACTCTATCAGAAAAACATTAAGCATCCTTTGACAATAGACCAAGAAATTGAAATTGCTAATAGATGTTAACTTAAACCATTTAGAACCCAACCATATTCTGGGTTTCACTATAAGCAGTTAGTAAAAGTGGTGTGGACTCTTCTTCAACTAGTGGTGATGTTCCAGAAACCCTGGCATGTGCAGTTCAGATTCCCGTCAGAGACTCTAGTTGCGGAAAGGGAACATTTTAAAGTCCACCTCACTCAAAGTTTGAAGAAATATCCCTTCAAATCATCCCCAAAAGACGTACTTTGGATGATGAGACCCTGACACATGCCATTCAATCGGATCTCTGTCATTTGACTTCTTTCTTTTTTCTCTTTGTTTATACATTTTAAGTTTAAGTAATTTGTAAAATTATTCAAATCAAACTAATTTTTAAAAAGATGAAACTTTCCTTGGCCAAGTGTTTACAGGTGGCTGAGTGAAAACAAAGATCTGAGGGTGTGGGTTCAATTCAACCCTTAGCTTTCACCCCAAATTGCAAAAAAATCAACAAGGGAAACTCTGTTATATGGAAATCAAATCTGTAGTGACTTTAGGCCTAACTTAATTTTCAACAGTAAGGAAAAGCTTTGATTTTTTAATTTTTTTTTCTCTTGAGTGTCTAGCAAATTAAATCATGACAGACACTTTTAAAGTCCTGGCTGGAAATCATCTTTTATTTTTTTTTTGTACATTTTTGTGGCAACCCGGGGTCAAAGTACGCCAGAGGTGTCAGGGTTAATCAACCCTGCTAGGATTTGAACCCCTGACCCTCAGATCTCCAGCCAGATGCCATGACCATTAGGCCACGGCGACCCCATACATTACAAATTAACATAAAAAATTCACAATTACCAAAAGAATCTGTGTGATGCTCAATCTTTATTCCTTGAACAACATACATTTATGTAGATTTACAAAGGATCAGGTTGGTTATACCAAGAGAGAGAAAAGACTGGGAGGTGTCATGAGCAGTGGGCCCACAGTTCAGAATACTGCATCAAGTTTACATCTATCATTAAGGAAAAGAGTGTTAATTGTGAATCATGATCATGAATAAAAGCTAAAATTTAAAAGTGTTTGGTAATTTACTATGAAGTTCATGTTTAACCTGTCTTTTCCCCATGATATTCTTAGTGTCAAGCCTCAGCATGAACTTTAACCAATTAGCTGAGATTAGGTATATAAAAATATTGTTTTAGATAATAAAAATTTTGTTTCCCCTTCCAGATGAAGCATTTTCCCCACTTATAGTGCATTTAGGATCTTCTCATCCTCCATTCCTCTGTTCATGGCACTTCAAACTCTCATTGCAGTAGAAACAAGCATTTACTCAACTAACTCTTGCATTCTTATCCAATTGTTTATAGTGAGCGTCATAAAACTGGGTTCCATCTGCAAATTTCTGAATACTTGCTCAAAAAAGTAAGAACTACATGGTTTTTTTTCTTTCTTCGCCGCCACAATTATGACACTTTGATAGGGGAAAAAGTACATATATAGAAAGAGTTAAGAAAATGTTTCTTTATATTGCACAAAAAAGAAAGAGATTATCATAAACAAGTATTTTTTGAACACAAAGAGATTTTCAACTGGGATCAGTAAATCAGCGACAGAAAAGTTTTCTTCCCCTGCTTTTTTTTCTTTTCCGAATAATGCATTTTTTGTTTAGCCTAGACCACTCTCACCACTAAAAAACTTTTTTTGTTATTAAAGCCAATACACAAACTTCACAAACTATCATGGACCTGAGAAAGAAAAAAAGAGTTGGTAAAGTAAAAATGAAGAAGGACCAAGACCAATGAGGGTCAATTTAAGAAACAATTGATCTGCTTTTCTTTGAGATCAAATTTACCTCGAAGGTAAATTGCCTTTCTTTATAATGCTTTTTGATATGGTTTTACCATTATAAGTCACTTGCCCGGTTGATTTTTTTTGCAAAATTCTGAGTAAATCTTTAGAAAAGATTGGCCCCATGGCAAGCAAAGAAAACAATTGAGTTCTTCTTCGAATAGTTTTTGCTGGTCTCATCTCACAAAATAGCCTCTATAACAAATCTCTAATGAGCTTTGTCACCATTGAAGAAAAAGAAACTTTCTAAAGAAATTTCACCACTTTTTCACAAATTTTCAAATTTTTTTATATTGTAATTAGCGGTTTTTGTTTTAACTTTTTGCATATAGATATGGTGTTTTATTCTGAAGTTACGCAAAGAGAGTTTTGCATAATCATGTCAAGTAAACCCAATCAACAAAAGAATCAATGCTGAGCTGTTTATTGATGGAATGGCAAGCTTATTATAGGAAGTAGTCGGATCAGTAATGAAACAAATGAGAATGACCAAAGGAAATAAAAGCCTTTTGTTAGTGGTTTTGAAGGGATGCACCTTTCATTTGTAATGAACTATTAAAATAGCAAAACAAGTTTGGATGTGAAAGTTACTTTTAAGGTAAATATTTATTTGTGATGTCTGAAAACTTGGAAATAAATGAAAATAGAGTGCATGTTTCTATAAAAGTAACCATGAAGCATTGAAACCTTCTACAACATACAAATCGAGACTTTTGTCAGACACAAATGATAAGTAAATCGAGGAAACTGTTGATTAATGAATCCATCCCCGTCGATTTTTGTTCGAGTAGAGAGCAGGAATGACTGTAATCATTTTGCAAAAGGTCTGGCTAGTTATTTACAGAGGTTTTTTACCTTAGAATATGTCCTAAAAGGTTTGTTAAAGTGAAATATTTTTAGTTGAAAAGCGTCAAACACATTCCAACAGCATGACGGTTCCCCTGAGACTAATCTTCCCTATTAAATTGCTAAAGTATGACAGGGTAAGCTGAAAAGTCTGTATGGAAACTGCCTTTGATCATGCACTCCCATCTAAAGGGTTCTTTATTCATGGACTGTCGCAACGTCCAAAATTTTCACTCCAAGACTTGATTTCATTTCAAATTCAATGATGTTATTGCTGCAGTTTTACAGTTGCCATTAATCATTTCAAGATATTTCAGTTACATATTTTCTTGGAAAATCTTAAAATACAAAGCAAGAAACTTTTCTGAATCTCCAAAGAAATGAATAAGCTTAAGTTACTGCTTTGTAAAAAAAACCCACTTAAATGCTCCAAATATAAGATTTTACTATGTAGCTTGATTTTGACCAAAATATATTTGTTGCAAACTTTTTTTAAATCTAGATGTTGAAAATGTTATATATCTGACCAATTGAAAAAGAGTTTTCAATTTTTTCCTGTTTACACAGGTAGGTTTAAGTATTATTTTCAATTTTGAAGGAACCTTTCTTTTCTTCAAGGGAAAAGATTTTCTAGTTTTGAAATTGAACTGATTCTGTTGCGTGTTTTGCTCAAATTGTTTGCTTGCAGACCTGTTCACCTCCTACCTCTTTTTTTTCTAAATATTTGCATTGATCAAAAAAAAGCCACAACTATTCAAGTAACCCTGGTCTTGTTAACAACAGGCAAAGGGATCTTCATGCTTGGAATTCATTCAATGACAGACTAGATATATACACAAAAGAAATCTGTTCAAAAATCTCACCAATATTGGACACTTCTGACACGGCATGGTTTGTGTCTTGATCTCCATTAGGAAACAAGACTCGATGTCAAATACTACCCTATGAAATTTTAAAAGAAGTCATGAAATCCAAATGCTTCGACTGCAAGCTTTGAAGAAAATTTCATGAATTTATAGTAAATTGAACTTTTAATTTAATGTATGAATCTCCCTATTTATTTTGTTTTTTCCTGTTCAAGATTTATTATCAACCCATTTATGTTTTCAAGATATTTCACAACAGGTAGGGAGCGGCTGACTGAGGTGTGTCTAAATCAATTACTGCCTCTGATCATTCATGTAGACTGCACACACGGATCTTAGTTCTTAGATTTAAGTTACGGTAAAATATTATTACAATCATGCAATCTTTTACCCACATCTGATTCCCAAGCGCACCTGATCAGTGCGCTCCTGTCTCACATGTCAATAAAAGGCCTGCTTACCTTAGATTTGGTACCTAGTTATTCTCCGTGTGCTTAGACGTAAGTCATTTAGAGTAGATAGCTAAGTGATATTTTTAAGGATATTTCTCGTACATTATGTGTTTATTAAATTTACCTCAATAAAGTATTATGAGCATATTTAAATACCTAGTGTTTTTATTATAAAACCAGGGAGTTTAGATCCTCATAGTCATGTGATAAGTGTTACAGAGAATCGCATCGCTTATCTAACTCCTTGCTACATGCTACAGCATATTGCTCGTAATAGTATATCTACATTCATGATTACCCTTCTTGTCCTCATTGGGGAGGTCATGCTATTGGTAATAATGGTAAACTTTTTGAAACATGTACTTTTGATGAAATAAATCAGTAAGCAATTAACGTACTCATTCTTTTAGTATCAGGGCTCGTCCTTTTATGTCATACTTGAAAAAAGCTCAGATTTGAGGTAAAAAAGCAATTTTACTAGCTTTACACAAAGTCAAAGTACCTTGGTATACTTTTTTTTAAACCTCTCTTGTTGAATGGGCGTTGTCAAAAAAAAGTATGTAAACAAATATGAATCCGGAGCCAATTCACTAGCATTCAAAAGATACTAAGTAATTAAATCCTCTTCCTAACTAAATGTTTCATCTTCTATAGTTTGGAAGCCAAAAGTAGAAGCTTAGAATATAAGTAGAGAAAAAAGGACTTTTCCAAAATTTAAAACCCTTTGCCATGCCAGTGCGAGCTCTGATGAAGTGAAAAATACTCTCAGCTCTTTTTAAAAATTGAGATCAGTTTACAATCAAATTTAAAGAATTTATTTTCACGTGAAGGCATTTGATGCTTTTGGGTTTTGGTGTATACATACATACTCAGATTCTGGGGCTAACCAGAGACACACATGACTGTACATGGAGTGAAAATTTGTCGCCTTTGTTTTATCATATTGTATTTTAGTGATTGTGAAAAGAATAAATACTGAACTGTTTATTGATAGAACACAGCACTCTAAATAGGGAAATGTCAGGTCAGCTTTAAGACTACAATAAAGAGTTGAGTACATCTTGCCCAAGGAACCGTAAGAAGACAGTTGAAAACTTGTTCGATAAAAAGTGTGAGAATGAGGAATTTAGTGTCAACTTAACCTTGAAATGAGATTAACGAGAATGTGATGGAATCCAGAACATTAATGTTAAAATATTGTAATGAGCAAAAATGTAAAGAAACTGTAATTGAGTGCATTATACTATACAGGATGCATGGAAACTTGTTTAACATTTGAATAATGAGAATTACGTTCAGAAAATCAAATCAACTTTATACTGAACTTGTTCCAGCTTTTATTTTTGCTGTAAAAATGTGTCTTACTTTGCAGTAATAGCATCCTGTACATACCTCAATGTCATGTTGCTTAAACAATGAAAAAAAACCTTTCTATCCTGTCCACTTTGTTTGGCCTGAGTCAATACAATTTTCTAAAGAGAGAATGTCAAATAATTGGAATCTATATGGTTTGACAAACATTTTTTTCAAACAAGCTTTTTCTGCTTTTGCTTTCCATACCAAGGTGGTCTTAAGTTTGATTTTCTTCTAAGAAGCATTTTATCAGGTTGCAAAACTTTATGTAAAGGATCTTACCCGGAATGTGATACCCCCAAAGTGATTTAACCTTTCCTCAAGTTTCCAATTAACTTCTGAAATATCAGCCAAATAAGTGTCTTTGCTCAGTATCAATTTCCATGTTTATACAAGGAAATTTTTCTAGAGACTAAAAACAACACCACTTATCCAAAGGTTAAATATTCTTTTTTCTCAAAACTAAGGAAAATGAATGCTGGCAATCCCATTCAGATTTGTATTTTTAAAAACATTTTTTAAATATAGAACATAATTTTTTAATTGAGTTTCCAAAAATATTGTCTAAAAGGAGTCAAACTTTGGTGTTTTCCTTAAACTCAATAATGGCCTCTTTAATCAAATTAAGATAAAAAGCAAAACACAGTGTATCCAAAGACCATTTAAGACTGAGTCAAACAAAAAAAAGATTCTCATGACTGAGTGGTCAAAGGCACCTGACTTAAAACATAATTCAGCTATTTTTCTGTCTGTAGTCTATGGCAAAGAAATCAACAAGGCATCCTCAATAAGAGAAATAGTAATCAGCAGTGGCCATACACATTATTTTATGTCTATGGCAGGACTCTTAATCTCGCACTTACATTGGTGGAGTCTAACCTGTACAAGATTATACTTTATTATTACTTGCCACCCAAGCTGAGCGCTGGCCCAGGAAATTTGGATTGTGTTTGTTTGTTTTGCATTTAGATGATAACCAATTTTGCAGTTTTACAGCTTTCGTCAGCAAACATACACACACAAACAAACTACAGACAGAGAGACTCCATTTTCATTATTATTGTTAATAGTTTTAGTTTTATCAGTCTTAAAAGTCAAAATGATTTGCTTTTTCTTATTAAGTTAAAATTTTTATCACCAAATGTGCTCCCATGATTATGCAATCCAAAAGCAATTTTCTCAAAATATATATTGAAGAAAATGAGAAAATTTCAATTAACGACAACCTTTTACTTGTGATTGGAAAAGCTGCAAAGACATCTATTCGGAAAAGTGAAAAGGTAAAAAAAGGGAGCAAAAAGTGAAAACTAATAAAAACTATTGAAAAAAATCATCGACTATGGGCCAATTCAACAGACTCAATCATAAACCTTTTTCTGTAATGAATTGCATGAGTGAGAAATAACCAACCTTGAAGTACTTCCAATTGGGTCAAGAAACTTTTTTCTCATTTTGCCAAGCTTAAAAACCCTAGATATCCGATTTGAAGCTAGAACTTTTACAAATGGGTTACCTTGAAAAGAAAGACAGTGAGTACCTGATGTAGAAGATGAGCTGAATGAGGCCTTTTAGTGATGACTCTTTTCAATCCAGAAAAGAATCAATTCTGAACTATTTATTGATGGAATATGACTGATAAAACCAGAAGAAATGGATTTTGGCAAAAAAGAGAGAAGCATTTTTGGTCTCTGCCTGGGGGCATGTCTTTTTGTTTATGGGAAGCCGATGAAGCTGGTGAAATAGCTGAGAGAACAGAAAGATAGCTTTGAAAGATTGTGAACTTACCTCAAATGACTAAAAAGAAAATATCTGAATGAACTGATCATTAAGAATACTAAGAAATGTAAGATGAAAATTAAAGAAAATGTGACAAATTTACTTATTTTTACATGTGAAGCATCAAAAACTATTGAAAACAAATGAGGGAGGTGCTCTAAAAATAAAAGTGAAGTGAACCTCTGAGCATAGGTTATAAGCGTTTGGTTTCTGTCTAAGGGTGATGTGACTATTGCTTTTAGGTATCTGTTGCAGCACTTGAAATGATTGCAAGAATGAAAGATAGCTTGAACCCTTGACTTCAAGTGAAACTCCTCTAACAGATTATTATAGCCTATACATTTTTGCTTTTTTCTTATAAATTTCAAATTTATCAATCCAGACCAAATAATGATCAAACATTGTGTTACTTCCAATTTTTTCTTTTATGACAGCATAATGCAGCTGACAGCCTCCTATAATTATCAAGACATGAAAGGCGAGAAAATATTGGCCGATAAACGGTGATGTTGTTGCCCATAAACATCGTTGCAAAATGTATTTTTGTACCCTCTGGAAACTTGGATATACAAACAGCCAAATGCTAAAAGAATAACCTCAAAATATCCAATAAAATTGGTTTGATTTTTTTCTTGAGAAAGAATGATTTAAAGAAAGAGACTTTTTTCAGACCAGCATACACTATGAAAGAAAATTGGTCTGGGTAAAGTTATTATTTAGAAAAATTCAGGATCAAAAATTTTTATGAATCTCTCTTTTAGAGATTGTCTTTCATTAGAAATGAATTGAAATTAAGTTTTGTTTCTACAAGTAACTTGCTTTGCTGTCAAAACTTCCACAAACCTTCGCCCCTTGTTTCTTGGAAACTTTGAGAACCATTATGAAACTTGAATTGATTAACAGTAAACTACTTACTTAGTTGTTCCAGCTTGTAAAATTTTATGAACTTGAATGATTTAGCAGTTATCTTATTTTGATATGCGAGCCAAAATGAAACACAAATAAGTTGAAAACCAACAGCTAAGGTTTTTGGAATGAATCATTAAATAATGGGGTGTTAATAGCTGACAAATTACCTTAAACCTTTAAAAAAAGACCCTCTAATTTTTAGATAAATACGCTTAAATGTTAGAGAATATGATTGAAAATTACTTGAAAACAAGTATATATTAATTTATACTGCAATCTTTTCTAAAAAGAACAATCTACGTCGAAATTAAAAGTATCTTACATGAATATTTGATTCTAATATTACCAATTAGTGCTAATCAAAGCTTTATTTGGTGGTTTTGTGTCATTGTGAAAAGAAAGGGCATGTATTTTCAGCAATCGAAACTTCCCATAGAAATCGTTTGATGAACCGAAGCGGTAGAGTTCTGAATGTCATTACCTATACCTTCAAAACTTATTTAATTTCCGACCAGAATGACATACCTTTTTCAACATTTCTTCTCTACTTTACTTCATATCTATTTATGAAAATGAATAGAGAAATCTGAAAAACTGTTGTTATTTAATTCACTTTGCAAGTTCTTACAATAAGACATCAAACCAAGTGAAAGACTAAGATACAGACTCAATGTTTTCTAAATGATTTGCTTCAGGGCTATAAACAAATATGATAAGTTGAGGGTGGAAAAGCAGGAAATACTTGTAGGAAAAATTTATGACCTCAAAATATAAAGTTGAAATTCTTGTGCCTTATTTAGAGTGAGTTATTTTGTCAACAAAACTGAACACAAAGAAAAAGCCTTGAAATTTGCTTACAGGTAAAATAACCAAGTTTTAGTACTACAAAAGAATGACAAAGTGCAGGAAGAAAATACAAGAAAGTAAGCTGTTTAAGTGTACATAGCATTGAGATAGTTCTTAAAGTTTTTTAATTATCTTTATATATGCAATGCTTTGATCTCATGAGTTTTGTGGAATGGCAAACGTCACGACTGCGAAAAAAAACTTTGGCTTTATAACAAAAGCTTTTTCTTCCTTTCTTTGAATTAACCTTAAACTTACTCGTCTGCATTTATTTCATTTGGCTTAACAAAAGGCCTTATTTCAGTTCTTTTATCTGTTTTTACAATCATAGTTGACATGAGGGTAATCTTTGAACATGAAAACAAGAAGAAGATAAAAATAATGCTGAGAAGATTCAGAGAAAAAAATTATGGACAGCATTTGTTCAGAAACTAATTTCAACAAGGTTGGCAATGCACAATTGTACAATTTTGTCTGCTGCAAATTTTTTCTCCTTCATTTGGTAGTGATTTTTGCAATTTGTAATTGCCTAAACATGCTTTATTTTACAGTAGCCCATGAATTTACAAAGATAAAAACACATTTGCACTTTTTAATGTCCCTCATTCCCATGCCTTTTGATATCAAGATAGCACTTCAGTGCAAGGTATACTTACTTCTCTAATCACCTACCAAGTGCCCTCAGGTTGATCACCCTTATTGGTTACAACTCTGATCCGAGTCTGTTCTATATAAAGGGCTGCCAATCTATCAATAAACTTATCTTGATTATGATGCTTATTGCTTGATTATTTGTCAATCCAATCAAAAGGTAAGGTATAAAGTCTATTTCCTGGACAAATATCTTTGATGACTTTGGATTTTGGGCTCAATCCTTGGATTTCCTGGCTTCACCCAAAGTTGAATAAAAATCAGTAGCTTCTCATAAGGCCTGAAATGTTGCCATGGCACTTAAAAAGTTGATCATCAAGAATTAACAAAGGTTTCTTCTTCATGAAAAATCTTTCTAATTACTTGTCAAAGCCCTAAGTTGTTTTTCATGTGATATTTGCTTTGAAAAAGTTAAGTGCCATTTGATCTGTTTCTATTTAAATCAAGATCATTTTAGAGCAGCAAGTTTTTTAAACAACTTGACATTTTCAAAAAATTGACAAATGCAACTTTTTGAGGAACTCTTCTTAAAGAATCCCTGAGGAGTTTTGAACTTTCTTCTAAGACTTTTTACATGCAATATTTATTCAATACTTTACTGGAAAAGATAAGGATCAAGAAATGATACCCTGAGCAAAAACAATAACTTTAAAATTAAAAAGTATGATGTTAATTTTAAACTCATTACTTTTTTGTGCTTTCAAACCAGCATGAAATCTGATTGAATCTTTTTACAAGATAATCACTTTATAGTTGAATTCGAGATTTTATTATAAAATACATACCCAATCAGTTGAAACTTCATCCACAATTTTCCTTATTGATAACCATCATTTCATAACTTTGTCACCCAAAGTCTCTTAGGCACAATCTGAAAGTTCCATGCAGCTCCAAAGAAGAAGTCAGAAAATCTTTTCCTTTAAGAAAGTATCTCAATCCAATTCTGCTTTGTGTCAGAAAAAATTCCCATCACCTATTTTTTTTTGTCTAATTGAATCTTCCTTGCTATTTCAAAAAAAATCTATGGACAACCATTGAGTTTGAAATCACAGCAATGACTGACATGAAAGAAGAACCTTTGGCAATCCAAGACTTCCCGTTCGGCTGCTTTCAAAAAAAAGGCATGGGAAAATAAGAGAGTATTTTGCTCCAAACCAACGGCAAAATGGTTGGCAAAATACCGTTTCATATTTTTCATGCCAAACAAGTCACTTTTTTATCTGCTCATTCTTCAATTTTCTCCTCTTTATGTGAAGAAAAGATCAAACAAATTCATTTGCATTACCCTTTTTATTTAGGAACATAGATCTAATTTTTTCTCAAACAAATGTTGACAATGTAGACCTTTATATGACTTGACATATCAGATGAAATGGGGTATTTGTTTAATGATTTGCAATACCACTTTCTGCATAAATAACGACATAGCAAATACATTTCTTCAAAGACTTCTCAACTGAGTCTCTATTTGAAAGATGTCAAATCAAATTCTGCCTTCTTTGGAAATCGTTAATGATATTAAAGCCAATAAAATTTTCTGATTTTTTTTCTTTCCCTCTCTCTTCTATCTCATCAAAATTCAGAAAAGTAAAATGGATGACTTGAAGGAGTGACGTAATGTTTAGCAAGCAAAACAAATTTGATTTTCTTTTTGTGAGCATTTTTTAAAAAGCAGTGCATCATTATTTCATGCAGGACATTGAAACAAAGCCTCTGCAAAGAAACTGAAATAAAAATGTCTTTTTGAACAGCTTTCTTTGCTTTAATGGGATACAATGATTTCATTACAAAATTTCAATAAATTGTTTGACCAATCAATGCCATTCATTCAAAAGCCGAGAAACATTTAAACCAAAGTTCATATTTCAGTCAAGGACCTAGTGATGGGTCCGGGTCAAAAATTTTTGACCCGGGTCAGGTCGGATCAGCCATCTATGGTTTGGGTTTGGGTTTGGAAAATTTCCCCTAAAAACATCAAATTTTTCAATTTTTTCCCTGTCGGGTCAAAAAAATTGTCTTCGGGTTGGGTCAAAAAGTACTCGGGTCAAAGACGGGCCGGCTTCTTATTTACTGCGGGTCAAAAGCAAGCTCGGGCTGGGTCAGGTCAGGTCAAGGCCCATCTCTACAAAGGTTGAGATTAGAACTTTAGCTACGAGGTTTAAGTGATCGATGTTAAAGTAAATTGAATGAATCTCATTTTGTTGAAAGGATATTTTTTCTAACCCTACTGAAAATAAGACTCACCGTAGGGAAACTTTCAGGTGTATCCATCCGCTTTCAGGTGTATCACCCCTTTTACACATGGCACACCGAAATACACATGTTAATGGTACAAATTTAGCCGTAAACTGCCATAAAACACGTGTAAACACCTTAAAATCATATTACTCGATTCAAACATGCTTACACAGCCTTATTTTTGGTCGGTAAACTAAATATATTGAAACATATAATAGGTTATAGGTTTGCCATTGTCTAAAGTGAGCGTAGGGTTCTGAGAGAGATTTCCTACGTACCCCTAGTTCGCCTACCTCCTATAGTTC
>Ga0194133_10004182_pt1 | contig 19675 bp, 15 predicted proteins | sample TA2KigOf40mmetaG_FD_155448 | JGI IMG/M metagenome (GOLD analysis project Ga0194133, IMG submission 155448) | Freshwater microbial communities from Lake Tanganyika, Tanzania - TA2015055 Kigoma Offshore 40m | ecosystem: Environmental > Aquatic > Freshwater > Lake | place: Tanzania: Lake... | reverse complement strand
TCTGGAACCAGCTGCGGATTGCCCTGCATCGCGGCTGGGCGAGATCATCCGAACTCCCTACGACGATCCCGATGGACTTGAACGCTTCGCACAGGATCTGGGGTTCGCGACGTACGAGTTCGAGAATGTCCCCGTCCAGACGGCGCTGTGGCTGGAGGAACGCGTCTCACTCGCACCAGGCTCGCGCGCACTCGAAGTGGCGCAAGACCGTGTTCGTGAAAAGACCACGCTGCGCGATCTCGGCGTCCCCGTCCAGGCGTTCGCATCGATCGCCAGTGCGAACGAAATCGCCGCCGCGGTCGAGCGCGTCGGGTTGCCTGCTGTTCTGAAGACGCGCCGGATGGGCTACGACGGGAAGGGGCAGCGCGTGCTGCGCAAAGACGGCGATGCTGCGGCGAGTGTGCAGGCGGCATGGGATGCGCTCGGACGGGTGCCATGCATTCTTGAGGCGTTCGTGCCCTTCGAGGCGGAGGTCTCACAAGTGGCCGTGCGCGCTCGCCGTGCAGGTGGCGGCGCGCATCATGCGTTCTGGCCGCTCACGCAGAATGAGCACCGAAATGGCATCCTCTGGAAGAGCGAAGCGCCCGCGCCATGCGACCACGATGGATCGCTCGCGACGGCCGCGCGCGCGCATGTGGCGCGGCTGATGGATGAACTTGATTATGTCGGCGTGATCGCTGTGGAGTTCTTTGTGGTGGGCGGGACACTCCTGGCGAATGAGATCGCCCCACGCGTGCATAACTCGGGCCACTGGACGATCGATGGTGCGGAGACCAGCCAGTTCGAGAATCATCTTCGCGCGGTGACGGGACTACCGCTCGGATCGACCGCAGCACGTGGGGCGAGCATCATGTTCAACCTCGTCGGAAAGTTGCCACTCTCATCACGCGTGCTTGCGCAGCAAGGCGCTCATCTGCACCTGTACGGCAAGGGTGCGCGGCCAGGGCGCAAGGTCGGTCATGTCACGCTGACTGGGCAAGACGCGGCTGCGCTCCGGCAGTCTGCCGCCGAACTCGCGGCGGCACTGCCGTGGGAAGCAGAGGACGCATCGCCTCGCGCTCGAGACGCTCACGAGCGATCGACAGCGCATCGGCACTGATGTCGATTCCCAGTGCACGCCGTCCGCTGCGGACTGCAGCCACAAGCGTTGTCCCACTGCCGCATGTCGCATCCACGACGAGTCCGCCGGGTCGGCAACATGCACGCACCAGCAGCTCGAGAAGTGCGAGCGGCTTTTGCGTGGGCCAACCTGTTCGTTCAATCGCCATGTTGTTGAGCGCTGCGATATCGAGCACATCCGTGGCCTTCTTCGTCCGACCGCGCAGGCGCGCGCTGCGTGCAGGAACGCGCGGCGCTTCAAACCAGTAGTCCGTACTCCTTCCGTACAGCAGGATGTCATCGTGCTTGCGGGCAAAGGACCGTGGACCAGAACCCCCGAGCCCATACGACCAAACAAGGTGGTTCACGAAGCACTCGGCGCCGAAGATCTCATCGAGCAGGAAACGCGCATGATGACTCGTTCGCCAATCGACATGAAGCAGGAGCGAACCATCCGGCGCCAGTGCGCGATGCGCGGCTCGCAAGCGAGGTTCCATGAAAGCACGCCACGCGCCGATGTCATCGAATCGGTCGGCAAATGCGAGTCCGCCTCGGCCTTGTCGGCGGACCCCGGTGTTGAAGGGTGGATCCAGGTAGATCAGCGACACCTCTCCCGCTGGAATCGCTGTGAGCGCAGCGAGGCAATCAGCCTGCTCGAGCCGCCACGCGGGCGCTGGGTCCGTCATGGGATGCTCAGGACGCTTCGGCGCGCGGATGCGCTCGGTCATACGCCTGCCGCATCCGAGCCGTTGTCAGGTGCGTGTAGACCTGCGTGCTCGAAAGCGACTGGTGTCCGAGCAGCTCCTGCACCGCACGGAGATCCGCTCCGTTGTCGAGCAGATGCGTGGCGAACGAATGGCGGATGGTGTGCGGCGAGATATCCGGATCAAGGCCTGCGATCTTGAGATACTTCGACACCTTTCGCCGCACCGAGCGGCTCGACAGGCGCGAGCCAAGCTTGTTCACAAAGAGCGCGTTTTCTGCACCCATCGGTACCTTTTCCGACTCCGCGCGCAGGATGTAGCGCGCCACGGATCCGAGCGCGTGCGAACCAACGGGCACGGCGCGTTCACGGCGCCCTTTGCCCTTCACTTTCAGGAGCCCTGCCTCGAGATCCAGATCGCCGCGGTTGATCGCAACCACTTCGCTCACGCGGATTCCCGTCGAATACAGCATTTCGAGAATCGCGCGATCACGTGCGCCCAGCATGTCACTGTCGCTCGGTGCTGCAAGCAGCTTCTCGACCTGGTCGACCGTGATCGCCTTCGGCAAGCGGCGCGCCTGCTTGGGCGTCTTGACCAGCGTCATCGGATTGTTGGAAGTGAACCCAGCTTTCTCCATCCACTTATGGAACGAACGGAGCGTTGCGATCTTTCGTGCGGTGGTCGCAGCCGAGTATTTCTGCTCGGCGAGGTGTGCGAGAAATCCGCGGATCGAATCGATGTTGGTGCTCAGAATGTGACCACACACGGTGTCGAGCGCGGCACCGTCACGCCGGTCGGTCGCCTGCTTCTCGCGCGCGTCATCGACCTTCAGATCATGCTCGGCAACGAGAAAGTCGGCGAACTGTCGGAGGTCGAGCCCATAACAGCGCGATGTGTAGGGGCTGAAACGTCGCTCGTCGATCAGGTAGGAGAGGAACCTTTCGATCAGTGGAACCGTCGCGCTCATGCTGTTGCCCTTTACTTTGCATTACCTGCATTGGCTCCGTTTGGTGCGGAACCGCTGCGACTGCGTTGGCGCGAACAGAACGCTCTGCCCGCCCCCAACGGTTGCATTTATCGGCGTTCCGTGCGCTCGACAATAATGTTCGTCCGATAAAAAGCAAAGCAGCATAAATCAGCGGGAATCACAGATTTTTGTCGGCGGGCGCTCAGCGGATGGGTCATGTGGGCAAGGGAGCCCACCCCAGATCGGCGGCGGCAGGGTGCGGCGGTGGCTCGGTACACTTGCCCACCCGCCACACGGCCTCTCGATTGCGTAGCTCAGCTGGTAGAGCAAGTGGCTTTTAACCTCTAGGTCCTGGGTTCGATCCCCAGCGCAATCACTCCCCTTCCCGATCCGCAGCGCCCCATGTTTGTTCTGCACGCCAACTGGGCCGGTTCCGCTTTGCACCTCTGGGGCGAATCCGTGGATGCCGCCCGCAGTGGGAAGAGCGCCACACGTGCGACCACGCATCCGTGGGGTGCGACGCCAACTGAATTGGCAAAGGCGCTCGATGCGGTGAAGGCGGATCTCGGTTCGGGCACGCCCGACACGATCCGACTGCTCCTTCCCCATCTTGCGGGTGCCCAAACGCAGGTACTGCCATCCAGCAAGCTGGCTGCGCTGCTCGGCCGTGTCCATGACGATGTGCAATCGCTGACACTCGAGCCATGCGCAGTGCCAAGCATCCGCGTTGCCGCGCCGCACGCGCTTGATCGCCTCCTGAAACTTCGCGATGCGATTGCCGCCTCCAGTGGCATGATCATCTCGGGCCATGACCTCGAGTGGTGGTACGCGCTCGCAGACTTCAGCGTGAACGCCGTCGCTGATCAACGGGTCGTACCGACCGTGATTCAGGAACAAAGCGGTTCGTTTCGCGGGCAGTGGCGCCCGTGGCTGAACGACAGCGATACGAACGAGTCTGTGTCGGACCTCATCGCCAGTATGCCTGCCGTCGTGCGTGCGATCGATGGTGCGGATGGTCAGCCGTGGCCCATTGTCGACGGATTTCTTGCCGCTGCCACGGACTCGCTGGTGCGTGAATCGCTTGTGGCGGAAACCTATGAAGAATCGATCGAGGAGTGCGACCCCACAGCAGATCCGCACGTGGCGTGGCTTTCCGGTTTGGTGCGCTCAACCGATGCGATCCGCGCAGGTCGTGGTGGCGCCTTCGACCTTCTGCGCAGTGCGCGAGGCTGGCTCGGGCTGCTGGACGATGCACGCGAATCCCGTGCGCTCTCGCTCGGGCTGCGTCTGGAGGAGCCCACACTGGATGCGGCAGACGCCGGCATCGATGCAACGTGGCGCGTTCACTTCTCGCTCGTCGATTCGGAGACGAACGAAACGGTCATTGATGCCTCCGCGCTCTTCAGTCGCGGCAACGGACGGCGGCGCGGCGCAGCGCAGGCTCGCGACGAGGAACTGTCGGGAACGCTGTTGCAGGAACTTGCGCGCGCGAGCCGCATCTGGACGGAGCTTGACGAGGCGCTCGAAGAGGAAAGTCCAACAGGGATCGACCTCGACACGCGCCGCGCCTACCAGTTCATGCGCGAAATTCGCCCGGTGCTGCTCGAAGCAGGATTCGTGGTCGAGATTCCGACTTGGTGGGGCGAGTCGACGAGTCGCATCAACGCGCATCTGCTCATTGACTCGCCGGATGAACTTCCGCCGATGATGTCCCAGGGGGGACGCGGCGCTGCGCTTGGCAGCGGTCTGCAGTCTCTCGTCGGTTACCGCTGGCAAGTCACGCTGGGTTCGCAGATCGTTTCCGTGGACATGCTCGAGCGCCTCGCGGCAAACAAGGCGCCGCTTGTGCGAATCGGTGGACAGTGGATTGACCTGCGTCCTGAGGACATCGATTCAGCGCTGCGTTTCCTTCGCGGACACCCCGGCGGCACCATGACACTGATCGAAGCGCTGCGCATGGCCAATGGCATCGACGGACCACCCGAAGCTCTGCCCGTTGCGGGCATTCAGGCGACAGGCTGGGTGCGTCAACTCATCTCAGGCACCGATGGATCGGAGTCCTTTCGACTCACGGAGGCGCCGGCAGCATTCAAGGGCACACTCCGCCCCTACCAACTTTCCGGACTCAGCTGGCTTGCATTTCTGGATCGGCTCGGACTCGGTGGCTGCCTCGCCGACGACATGGGCTTGGGCAAGACGATTCAGCTGATCGCGTTGCTGCAACATGAGCGAGCGGTGAGCGGCGGGCAGTCAGTCGGCCCCACACTGCTGGTGACGCCGATGTCCGTGATGGGCAATTGGCGTCGAGAATTGCAACGCTTTTCACCAGAACTACGGGTGCATATCCAGCATGGGCTCGATCGTCCCGCAGGAGAGCGACTCCGCAGCGCGGCCGAGTCCGCTGATGTGGTGCTCACCACCTATGCGATCACGGTGCGCGACAAGGATGATCTGCAGGAGATCCCCTGGCGCCGCGTTGTGCTCGATGAGGCGCAGTACATCAAGAACCCGCCGACGAAACAGACCGCGGCGATCCGCGCGATCCAGTCGCAGTCACGCATTGCGCTCACGGGAACGCCCGTCGAGAACCGCCTTGCGGAACTCTGGTCGATTCTCGAGTTCTGTTGCCCTGGGTATCTCGGCAGCCAACCGGACTTCCGCAGGCGATTCGCCGTGCCGATCGAGCGCAATCGCGACCCGAAGTCTGGTGAACGCCTGCGCCATCTCGTTCGCCCGTTTGTGCTGCGTCGGCTCAAGACGGATCGCACGGTCATCTCAGATCTGCCGCCGCTCGTGGAAGCGCGCCAGCACATCACGCTGTCCGAAGAGCAGACCAGACTGTATGAACAGGTTGTGAAGACCATGCTGCAGCAGGTCGATCAAGCCGAGGGCATTCGGCGTCGCGGCCTCATCCTGAGTGCGCTCGTCAAGCTGAAGCAAATCTGCAACCATCCCGCGCACTTTCTTGGCGAGGCCGCCCCCATCGCTCCCAAGGCCGGAACAGGTACGGGCACGGCGGCAAAGCCAGGAAAGAAAAAGTCCGGCAAGCAGGATGTTGCCACGACACCCGAATCAACAACAGATGAGACCCTGGATGCGATCGAGGCGCAGGACGATCGCGCCGGGCCGATCGTGCTGCCGCCCGATGCACTGCTCCCTGCGCGCAGCGGGAAGACGCAGCGACTCATGGAGATGCTCGAAGAGGTCGTCGCCGCGGGTGACTCGGCGCTCGTGTTCACACAGTACCGAGCGATGGGGCATTTGCTCGTGGCCATGATCCGCCAAGTCCTCGACGTCGACGCGCTCTTCCTGCACGGAGGCACACCGCAGGGACGCCGCGACGAACTGGTCGAGCGCTTCCAGCGTGGCGATGGCAGCACGCCCATCTTCGTGCTCAGTCTGAAGGCGGGCGGCGTCGGCCTGAATCTCACGGCCGCCAATCATGTCATCCACTTCGATCGCTGGTGGAATCCCGCGGTCGAAAATCAGGCGACGGATCGTGCATTCCGCATCGGACAGACGCGCACGGTGAATGTGCACAAGTATGTCTGCACGGGAACGCTCGAGGAACGCATCGATCAGATGATCGAGCAGAAGACGGAACTTGCGGCGAACATCATCGGTGCCGGCGACGCGTGGCTGACGGAACTGTCGACGGGCCAGCTCAAGGATCTGCTCTCGTTGCGGCGCACGGGCATGGAGGGCGGCGAATGACCCAACTTCCCGACCAGAGCCGTCAACGGCAGCCGGAGAATCCGCGCCGCGTCATCGGTGGCTTCCGCTTCAAGCGCAAGGGAGGGATCGAAAACTTCCCTTGGTACGCGGATCCTCTGCTCCGTTCCATCCTGACGGCAGCGACCCCGGAAGCGGCCGAAGAGGGAAACAGATACGCCGCCGCAGGTCAGACAGCCACGATGATCGTGTCGGCGGGCAAGGTCGTGGCGGGCGTTCAAGGTCGTGCCTCGCGCCCCTATCAACTCGAGTTCCACTTCCGTCCTTGGACACCGGAGGAGTGGGAAAGCCTGATTACGGCGCTCAGTGCGGAAGCGCTCTACTCCGCTCGCTTTCTTGTGGATGAGATGCCGCCGGGCGTTGCAACGCTCGTGCAGTCGCTCTCCCTCGGCGCACCACTCGTGCCCTCGAAGCCCGGCGGAAAGACCGCGAGCGATCCTCGTATCACCTGTACCTGCGGAGGACAGCAGCCGTGCAAGCACGCCGTTGCAGCGATGCACATTCTTGTCGAGCGACTTGAGACCGAACCCCTGCTGCTGTTCACGCTCCGCGGCATGCCGCCCAAGCAGGTGATCGAGCGCATTCAGGAACGCCGAACGCTTTCGGCGCGTGGAGAGAGCCACGCGCACCCCCTGCCGACGGCGGCATCCGACCATTCACTCACGCCTCCACTGACATCGCAGATGGAGGACTTCTGGCGGCCCGGTCGCAGACTGCACGACTATGCGGCGCGGCCTGCCCATGCGCATGTGCCGCATGCGCTTCTGCGGCGGCTTGGCGCAAGTCCAATCGGCGGCAAGTTCCCGCTTGTCGGACTGCTGGCAAGTATTTACGACTCGGTGCGGGCGCGCGGTCTTCGCGCGCGAGACGGCGATCCGACCAACGGTACGTGAACGCGCGTCATAACTACCATCGCCCCGTGGCGGTTTCCGCACAATCGACTCGCGTCCGAAACGCAAGTGCCCGCGCAGCGCGTGCGCTGTCCGCGCAACTCGCTCCAGAACTTCGCCGCCATCGCAGTCTGCCGAGCGATGTGGCTGTCGCATGGGCGGGAAGCCGTCTGTGTGGCGCATTGCTCGGGCTGCAGGGTTTGGCGGGTGAATCGCGCGCCGAGGTGATCGACGACTGTGTGGACATTCTGGAGCCCGAACTGTGCGCGGCCTTCGAGACCACCGGCGTAGGCAAACAATCCTCAGTGGCTCAGGCGCGCCGCAGTATCCGTTCTCTGATGGCCGCGCTGCCGAAGATTCAACGCACGCTGATGCTTGATCTCCACGCCGCTTACGAGCGCGACCCTGCCGCGACGAGCCGAACAGAAATTGCACTGGCCTATCCGGGCATCCGGGCACTGTGCATTTACCGCATCGCTCACCACTTCCATCTTCAGAACGTGCCGCTCGTGCCACGCATGCTCACGGAGTCTGCACATGCGTCGACAGGAATCGATATCCACCCCGGCGCAAAGATAGGTGCAGGCTGTTTCATCGATCATGGCACCAGTGTTGTGATCGGCGAGACGACCGTGATGGGTCACAACTGCACGCTGTATCAGGGCGTCACACTTGGTGCGCGCCGCTTTGATCGCACGAAAGACGGCTCGATCCGCCGCGGATCGAAGCGTCATCCCACACTGCGTGATGGCGTGACGGTCTACGCGAATGCGACGATTCTCGGCGGCAACACCATCATCGGCAGCGGATCCACGATTGCTGCAAGCGTTCTTGTTCAGGAGAGTGTGCCACCACACTCGGTCGTGCGTCCGGGCAAGAACGAGATCATCGTGGCGCGCCATCGCTCTGTGACTGGCTCAGCAGGCAAGCGCTCAAAGCTGCGGCGCCGCTGAAACCTTCCAGCGGGCCAGTCCTCTGCAGGATTTTTGCGACTCGCGACTCGACCTCAGTTGGTGCCTTGTGGAGGAGGAGGCGGACGATTCCCGCGCCCGCCACCAGATCCGCCGCCGCCGGGTCCGCCGCCGTCGGGTCCGCCGCCGCCACCACCGCGCATGTTTCGGAACACGGCCTCGCGCTCATCCTCATCGATCACACCGTCCTTGTTCTTGTCCGCAGCCTTTGCTGCCTCTTGGAACTGCGGCGGCAGATCAGTGATCTTGCCCGTACCGAATGCCCCTGCATTGCGCCCACCATCACGACCACGCGGGAGCTGCTCCTGCTGTGTCGCCGTGAGAAGACCGCGCAACTGCTCGAGATACTTCGTCCCCATCTTGCCTCTCTCATCCATGAGATCGCCGACAGGATCGCCCATGCCCCCCATGAATCGTCCCATCATCATCGTGGGCGACATCGTCCCGGCCATGACTCCAATCAGCCGCTCCGACTCCTCGAGACGCTGCACAGGCTCCTCTTTCCGCGTGGTTGCAACGATCTTCTCATTTGTAGCACGCAGCTGACTCTCGTACTCCGCCTGCAGCGCAGTCACAGCAGTGCGCTGCTCAGGCGTGAGATCTGGCAGCTGCAAAGCCTTTTCAAATGCTTCCGTTGAACGCGTGGGGCGGAATACACGCCGATAGGCAGAAAGCAAAGCAGCCTTCTTGAACTTCGCGCCTTCCTCCGGGGACATGGAGTCGGCGATCTGCGTAATGAAGCGGTCGTTCACATCACGCACGCTCTTGCGCAGCGCGATCTGCCGCTCTGCCATTGCCCGCGCCGCGTCGGCGTTGCCATCAAGCGTCACCCGCATCATCTTTGGCTCGCTCTGCTCGATGAACGAATCCCGTGCGACGAGCGCAGAGTCCAACTCCACCTCATACACATCCAGAATCTTGACCGAGCCATCAATGGAGGGCTGTGACAGTTCCGCCTCATCCATGACCAGGAACAAGTTGGTTCCCTCTCCCGACAGTGCGGCGTTCCCCATGGTCTTTTCACGGCGCAGGAACCGCTCAAACTTGGGGAAGTTGCTCTTCTGCGCATCGGTCAGGAGCACCTCGATCGACGAGACGACCTCCGTGCGCATGCGCGTTTTCTCTGCAGTCCAGCGATTCACTTCGGCCACGATTTCCTCGAGGATTGCCTTTGTTTCCAGATCAGCGCCCGTCGCCTTCCGTTCTTCCATCATCTCATTGCCGACCTTCTCCATCCGCTGCCGCCAGAAGGCGCGGCGCGCCTCTTCGGTCAGTGGTGCGCCGTTCTCGATCTCCATCTGCTCGAGATCTGTTTCAACCGACTCGCGGATCCCGCGCATGCGCTCGCGCATATCCCCCTGCATGAATGTCTGGAACATGCGCATGCCTGCTTCCTGAATTTTGCCTTGCGACTCCTCCGCCGCAGGACCAAACGCAAGGTCGTAGTCGTTCACGAGCGACTCGACGACTTCCATCTGCTGATCATCAAAGTTGAGCTGCTCGCGAAAGAGCGGCACATCACGGCGCATGAAGTCAGGCTGGAATCTCGTCATGAACGAGGCGAACGCTCCCATGCCTCGACCTCCGCCGCCACCCCAACCGCCACCACCACCGCCGCCCCAACCGCCACGTCGTTCGCCACCGCCTTCACGCCCACCTCGCTCGCCACCTCGCTCGCCCTGCGGCTGTGCGGGACGATCACTCGCACCAGCACCCTGCGGAGCAGTCGGTACGGCAGGTGACTGTGCGGAAGCGCTCAAGGAGAACAGTGCGGCAGAAGTCAGGCACACGAGCACAATACGGATGTGAGAGGACTTGATGCAGGGGATCAACATGGTTTGCTCCGATCAGAATGGTCTGCGCCAAGCCAGGCTGGCGCACAGTTTCGAGAATCTCAAAGGATACTGCGATGCGGCGATCAATACACCCTTCGCATGACACGAATCTGCCGCCCAACCGCTGCTTGGGACGGAGTTTTCCGCTCCCAAAGAAAGATCTGCGCCTCGACCGACCCCACCGAGCGGGTTACTTGACTGCGTCAATCTTGAAAATCATGCCAGGACCATCGGCCCCAGGCGCCGTTCCACACACGAAGAGCGTTCCATCGTTTGCCTCGCCGAAACTCGCGGGGCAGAAGCCGCGCTTCGCTACAACGACCTTTGGCTGTGCCTTCAACGCACCGCCCTCCGCACGCAGTCCCCAAAAGGTTCCAAACGCATAATCCGCATACAGGTACACACCCTCAAGTGCGGGATACTCGCTGCCGCGGTACACAAATCCACCGGTCACTGACACACCATCTTTGTGTGGATACTCGACAAGCGGATCGATGAAACGGTCGCTCGCCTCACTCGCGTCGGACACTCCGCTTGTCGGATGGAATCCTTCACGTGGTCGCCAACCATAGTTGCCGCCCTTCACGATGATGTCGATCTCCTCCCAGGCATTCTGTCCAACATCACCTGCATACAACTCACCCGTCTTGCGGTCGAAGGACATGCGCCACACATTGCGAAGTCCGTAGGCATAGATCTCAGGTCGCACCCCCTGCTTTCCAATGAAGGGATTGTCGCTCGGGACTGCATACAGCTTGTCACCGGCCGTGCGATCCACATCGATTCGCAGGATGCAGCCGAGCAGCGTCTCCGTGTTCTGCCCATTGCCCCACGGATCGTTGCCCGAACCTCCATCGCCGCTTGACACATACAGCATTCCATCGGGTCCGAACAAAACCGTGCCACCATTGTGGTTCCACTCTGGATCTTCGACTGTCAGCAGGACCTCATGCGTGGCGGGATCGATTGTGCCGTCTGGGGCCATCGTGAGCCGCGCGAGCACTTCTCGCGATGGATCCTTGCCGCTCTTGCGTGCCGTGTACCAAACGAAGACATGCCGCGTCTGTGCGAACTTCGGATGGAACGCGAGCGACAGCAGCCCCTGCTCGTTGTACTTGTCGTGGACGGGTCCCGTGAGATCGAGCACCAACTTCCCTTCGTGTTCCGCGTTTGAGAGGTCCAACTCCACCACGCGGCCTGCCTGTTCCACCGCGTACACCAGATTCGGCGAGTCTGGTCGGGCGACCACCTGCACGGGGCGAGTCAACTTGGCCTTCGGCCAAAGTCTTTGCAAACGAATCTTCGGAATGTCAGCTCCCGCCGTGGGGGGCGCAACCTGCTTTCCATCGGTGGGAACCGTCTGTGTTACGAGCGGTTGCGCTTGCGATCCAGCGAGCATCAGCGCGACAAAGAAGGCAGGAACGGTGGTCGTCAGCATGGTGAGAAGTGTAGGCCTCACCGCTGCAGAGCCTGCGGCGTATTCTGCCGACGTGCGCTTCATGCCCGCTTTTCTTCTCGGGTGTATCCCTGTGCTCGGTGGGACATCGTTTCTCTCCCCGCTTTTGACGAGCGAGGCCATCCAGACGCCCGCGGGGCACGATGACGACAAGCGCGTCATCGCCCCTCCAAGGAAGGATTCGTTTCACACGATTATGAACGGAACCGACCTGAGCGGTTGGCAAGGGGACACGAGCGGCTACAGCGTTGCCAACGGTGAACTGCAGTGCACGCCAAAGGGAAAGAACCTTTGGACCACAAGCCGCTACAGCGACTTCCATCTCCGCTTCGATTTCAAGCTGAGCCCGGGCGCCAACAATGGGCTTGGCATTCGCATGCCTGCTGAAGGTGACGCGGCGTACGCAGGGATGGAAATCCAGATCCTTGACGATGGCGATCCGCAATACGCGAAGCTTCAGCCGTGGCAGTACCACGGATCCATTTACGGCGTTGTCGCTGCCAAGCGCGGGTCTCTGAAGCCTGTGGGCGAGTGGAACACGCAGGAAGTCATCGTGCGTGGCTCGCGAGTGAAAGTGGTGTTGAATGGCACAACGATCGTCGATGCGGATGTGCAACCGCTCGCGGATGGCGGCACACCCGACGGCAAGGATCATCCTGGGTTGCGCCGGCAAAGTGGGTTCATCGGCTTCCTCGGGCATGGCCACAGCGTGTGGTTCAAGAACATCGAGCTGAAGGAACTGAAGTGACTGAACCGCGGGGAGAGCGTGCCAAGCCACGCGGGCGCAGTGGCGCGGTAGAACAGGCACTACGCGGTGAGATTGCACGCATCGAGGGAGCGCTTGCGCAGGGCGGATTTCTTCTCGGCGAGGTTCAGGTGTTGGATGAAGGGTCGTGGGGGCGTCTGGACGCAGTCCTCGAGGGCACCGAGCAGTCCGGCAAGCTTCAGATCCACCTCAACAAGAAGGGAGTGGTGCGGATCGTTCCACAGGGCAGCGCCGCGCATGGCATTGCACGGGCACTTGGATCGGTTGGCATCGACTGCACTGCTGCGTCACACCACGCGCCCACACGCACAACGGAACGAGTGGCAGCAGAGCCGTCTGCGAGGCCTGCGCCAAAACCACACGGCCGACCGCTGGCACGCGGCGTCGACGGGGAACTCGTGGTCGACTGCAGCAAGTTTGGACGATCGCTCATCGGCCCAACCGAGTGGCGCGGCATGCTGCATCAGGGCGGCGCGTGGCGTGAGGTGTTTCACAGCCCGCGTTTCGCGCGCGGACACAACAATTTGGGCGAGTTTCTCGCCATCGTGGATGCGGTTCGTCGCATCGAGCGTGGCGAAATCGCGTGCGCCGCACTGCTCAGCGATTCGCGAACCGCGATCAGCTGGTTCACGAAGGGACGCATCCGAACTTCCATCGCAGTGAATGATGCGTGCGATCCGATCTTCGCGCGCGAGTTTTCAACTGCGCAGCAGTGGCTCGCATCCTGCGACCGCGTTCACTGGAGCAGCCTGCTCTCCCACTGGTCGGTCAAGATCCGCGGCGAGAACCCAGCGGACTTCGGCCGAAAGTGATCGAACCCCCGACGCGCCGAGACACAGCGCATCAACTCGGCGGCGGCGCAGCGGTGCTGATGAGTGGCGTGAGTTCCGACGCGGGGATCGACAGGAACGCCTTCCCGAACGTCGGATCAAAGTGCGTTCCGAGGCAGCGCTCGATCTCCGCGAGCACCTCCTGCACCTCGCGCGCTGGACGGTAGAAGCGCGCGCTTGTCATCGCATCAAAGCAGTCTGCGATGCACAAGATGCGCCCGAGCTTCGAAATGCCCTCTCCCGCGAGCTTCTTTGGATAGCCGCGTCCGTCCCAGCGTTCGTGATGCTCGACGACACCACAGAGCAAGTCGCGCATTTGGGGTATGTCTTGCAGAATCGAGCCGCCAATCTCCGGATGCCGTTGGATGCGAGCAAATTCGGCGTCATCGAGCTTGGATGGCTTGCGCAGAATCTCCTCTGGAATCCCAATCTTGCCGATGTCATGCACGAGACCACACAGACGAACCTGCTCGATGATGCCAGCATCAAGTTTCAGCGCCTTGGCCAGCAGCACGCCAAACGCACTCACGCGATCGGAATGACCGCGCGTGTAGGGGTCCTTCGCGTCAATGGCCGAGATGAGCGCCCGCATCGTTCCGCCGAACATCTGCTGCTGCTCCAGATCGAAGCGCTGCTGCATCCGTGCGCGCGCGATGTTGGACAGCGAGAGACCTGCAAGCCGCGCAATCGCCGCAGCGAATCCCGCCACTTCGGCCTCGGGCGCCGGCTTCGTCCGCGCCCCGCCGCGGCGGTGGTCAAGATAGATCCACCCGAAAAAGACAGGTCCGGCTTCCACAGGCACACAGATCGCATCCTGAATCGAGAGCGACTCGATGCTCGCTGCCATCGATGCCGCAGATCCCCCAGACCGATGCACATGAATGCCATGCCGAGCGCGGCGCAGCAGGCTTCGGCTGACTTGCACCTCACCGCCGCTTCCTGAAATCGCCCCCGCCTGCGCCAGAACGTCCACGGCCGATGGATCCGCGCCCGCCTTCAGGAGCGCCACATTCGCGTAGCCGGTTGCGGACGCGAGCGCCTCCACCGCGGCATTGGCTGTTGCGTGCTCATCACTTGCAATCGCCATCGCCTCGCTTGCAGCGAGCAGGCGAACAAGCATCGACTGCGCGAGTTCGGACGGATCCTGCACATCGCCGAGCGGAACAAAGTCGTCGCGGTCATCGCCTGCCATCAGCGTCTGACCAAGGTCCGCCTGCTGCGATGCCGACGGCGCCACGACCGTCAAAGTCCACGGCTTGATCTCAATCACATCACCGTGCGCAAGCGTCACCTCCTGTTGCGCAGCAAGTCGGACACCGTTCAGCAGCGTTCCCCAGGTGGAACCGCAGTCGCGTAGCCGCCAATGCCCTCGTTCGCCGCCCGCCGCCGCAGCCCAGCGAACTTCCGCGTGAAGACGCGAAACCTTCTGCTGCGGAAGGGCAATGTCCCGATCAGGATCTCGCCCGATGCTCGAAGTGTGTGGCTCCTGAAGTGGGAACACCCGCTCCGAATCCTCGGAAACCGCGTGAAGCCGCCAACTGGAGGTCGGACCCGAGGCAGAACCCATGCGGGGCATTATGACATCGGTGCAGCGGGCGCATAGCCGCGCACCGTGGTGCGCAGGAGCTCGCGAACCTCATCAACATCATGCCGGTCGATCGCCGCCTCGAAGCGATGAATGATGCGCTCGAGTTGCGCCCACGGGATGAACTCCTCATTCGCACGAAGAATGCCAGGGTGATCCGTCGGCTCGCAGTCCCTGCCGATCAGGAGCTCCTCAAACAACTTCTCGCCCGGTCGCAGTCCCGTGAATGAAATCTCGATGTCGCCGTGCGGATGCTCCGCAGAGCGCTCGGTGAAACCTGTCAAACGGATCATGCTGCGCGCGAGATCGACGATACGAACTGGCTCGCCCATATCGAGCACGAACACATCACCACCAGTACCCATCGCACCCGCCTGAATCACGAGCGATGATGCCTCAGGGATTGTCATGAAGTAGCGGGTCATCTCCGGATGCGTAACAGTCATCGGCCCGCCGCGGCGGATCTGCTCGGTGAACTGGGGGACCACGGATCCGCTGGAGCCCAGCACATTGCCAAACCGCACCATGGTGAAGCGCGTGGTGCGGCGCGTCCCGATGGCTCCAACGGATGATGTGCTTTGCACATCGGAAAGAGCCTGCAGGATCTTCTCGGCGAGCCGCTTGCTTGCACCCATCACGCTCGTTGGGCGTACTGCCTTGTCTGTCGAGACCAGCACGAACGACCTCACGCCGCAGCGCAGCGCAGCCTGCGCCGTACGCAGCGTGCCGATGGCGTTCACCTGCACCCCCTCCACTTCGTTCGCCTCAACAAGCGGCACATGCTTGTAGGCCGCCGCGTGGTAAAGCGTGTCGATCCTGTGCTCGCGGATGACCTGCTCCATCCGTACTTCATCGGTGACCGATGCCATGACGCTGATGATCTGCGGACCCGATGACGATCCGGCAACACGGCGCAGCTCCTCTTCGACCGTGTAGAGGTTGAACTCACCGTTGTCGAGCAGCACCAGCTTGCGCGGACCCTGCTGCAGAACCTGCCGCGCGAGTTCGCTGCCGATCGATCCGCCCGCGCCGGTGATCAGCACATTCGCCGAGGACGTATGGCGGCTCAGCAGTTCGGTGCGCGGTTCCACAGGCGCACGCCCGAGCAAGTCCTCGATCTTGACTGGCCGAATCGAATCCACGCGCGCTGTGCCGTCGGCGATCTCGGTCAGCGTGGGCACGAGCATGACACGCACGCCCATTGCACTGATCTGGTTGAACACCTCGCGTCGGCGACGACGGGCATGCTCAGGAAGCGCCAGCAGCAGCGTGTCCGCACGCAGCGACCGAATCACTTGATCGAGGTTCTCCGAGGAGTGCACAGGAATGCTGCGGATCATCGATCCCACTCGGGATCGGCTGTCGTCCACAAATGCGACCACTTTGCTGCGTTGATCCTGCTCAAGAAGCGCGACAAGTCCAGCCCCCACATCGCCAGCCCCGTAGATCACGATGCGTGAGGCTTTGATCGGCGCGGCGAGGCGGAGCAGTGTTCGAGCCACAGCACGAGTGCCTCCAACGCCAACGAGCGCGATCAGCCAAAAGTTGATCAGCGCAGTACGTGGCAGACCCTCACCTCGGTCCGCCATGAACCACTGGAATCCAACGAGAAGCGTGGCAAGCGTGACCGCAGTAGCGACGCGCACAGCAAAGCGCAGTCCGATGTAGCGGGTGATCTCACGGTAAAGACCGCATCCCCATGCACAGGCAACGCCAACTGCGCCAGCCACAAGCATGATGCGCAGGAGTTTGTCGGCGAGGGCCTCTGGGAAAAGGGCGTCGAGCCGCAGCGCCAGCGCAGCCCAAATCGCGCCCGCGAAGATCACGAAGTCGACCGCAACTGCAATCAGTTGCTTTCCCCGTCGCGGCAACTCCATGAACCAGCCACTCATCGAAGGCGCAGGATACGGGTCAACCGATCGATTGCAACACAGGAAATGATGAATCGGCGACTGGATCCCCTGCGGAGATCCGATAAACCGCCGCCATAAGTAGGCCTGCTGGGACTCGAACCCAGATGAGCGTGAGCTCTGCGGATTTTAAGTCCGCTGCGTCTGCCAATTCCGCCACAGGCCTGCGCAAACAGACTACCGACTCGGTGCACGCAGGCACGCAGAGGTGCGACCTATTCTTCCCCGAGATGCCCTCCTCCCAATCGGGCGCGCCACTGCTTGGACTGACCATTGTCGATCTTGGGCGTGTTCTGGCTGCGCCATTTGCAACTTCTACGCTCGCCTCGCTCGGCGCGCGCGTCATCAAGGTGGAACGCCCCGGCAGTGGAGATGATGCGCGTGCGTTCGGCCCGCATGTGGATGGGCACAGCGTGTACTTCGCAAGCGTCAACTGCGACAAGGAATCCGTTGCACTGGACCTCACCCGTACCGACGATCGCACTGTTTTCGAAGGGCTGCTCACCCAAGCCGATGTGCTGGTGGAGAACTTTCGCCCTGGCACACTCACTCGCCTCGGCTACTCATGGGAAACACTCCACGCGCGCTATCCACGCCTCATCTATGCCGCAGTGTCAGGATTTGGGGCGACAGGCCCCCTCTCCGAGAATGCTGCCTACGACATCATCGCGCAGGCCCTCAGCGGGATGATGAGCATTACGGGAAGCCCGGGGGCGCCACCCGTACGCGTCGGGGCATCGATCGGAGACCTTGTGGCAGGGCTTTACCTCGCACTTGGCATCGTGAGCGCCGTCCACCGAAGGACAACGACAGGGCGGGGATCCATGATCGATGTGGCGATGCTCGACTCGCAGGTTGCATTCTTGGAAGCTGCCATCACCGCACACACAGCCGCCGGCGTCGATCCAAAGCCCCGCGGAACCAGACACCCATCGATCGCCCCCTTCCAAGCTTTCGAGTGCGCGGATCGCTGGATCGTGATCGCGGCGGGGAATGACGGGCTCTTTCGCGATCTGTGTCTGGCGATCGGCTGCACCGAAGTCGCCCTCGACCAAAGGTTTGCGACAAATGCCGACCGACTTGCCAATATCGATGCGCTCGATGCCGAAATCACCGCGATTCTGCGCCGCGGGCCGGCGCACCAATGGATCGCAGCCCTCCACAGCGCGGGGGTCCCCTGTGCCCCTATCCAGTCGATTCCCGAGATGGTCCGAATGGAGCAACTCCACGCACGGAGGATGATCATCCCCATCGACGATCCGCAGATGCCGGGCGCGAGCGTTCCAAACACGCCGATCAAGATGAGCGACTTTGAGGTGGCGACTTCACGCCGCCGACCCCCTCGACTCGATGAGCATGGCGACTCGCTTCGCCGCGAGTTCGGTTCGGGTTGAATGCCTTCGCCATCGAGTCGGCGCGCCGAGTGATCGGTGATGCACACTTGGTCACGAAAATTCTTTGCGAGCCTCTTGCGAACCTTATGGCCGCAGTACATTCCCCCGCAGGAGGATCGACCATGGACGGCGACCTGTCTGTTGACTATCTCGGCGACGGCTACTACGCACTCTTCCGTCAAAGCCAGGAGCGGCGAATCATTGAGTGCATCGCACCGCGAGTGACCGACATTTTCCGCACAGTGGCGCGCCGCTTCGGCAACGACCACCCGGTGGAGATGTCCTACGCTGCACACCTGATCTTCAAAATTGAAGCGGGGATCGACATTTGCGTCGATCTCACGGAGCCATTCGAGGCGGACGTCGACATCGACGATACGCCCTCGAACACCTGAAGATCAGGTCTGCGCAGCACGTTTCACTCGGCAGTCCGCGCTGTGACAACCTCGCTTTGAGGTTGATGCAAGTCCGTTCGCCCTTACTTGCGGCTGCCGAACATCTGCGCGAGACGGAAGACGAGTTTCAACGCCTCGAGGTACACCCACGCAAGAGTCACCACGAGACCGAACGCGAGGTACCACTCCATCGACGAAGGCGCACCCGCAGCCACCGCATCCTGAATCTGGCGGAAGTCCACCACCATCCAGAGGGCGGCAACGATGAGCACCACGCCGTTGATACCGAGTCCTATCAGCGCCGATTGACCGCCCTGCTGCGCACCTTGCAGCGAGAACCATGACATGTCGACACCGAAGAGTCCCATGATCATCGCGATCAGGAAGGTGAAAAAGATCCCGAGCGTTGCCACAGAGAGCACTGCCGTGAACATTGCGCCCCCCTTCAGGATGCCGAAGCGGAAGAGCGTGAGCATGGCGACCATCAGTCCGACCACGATGAGGAACGCCTGCAGCGCTATGCCGCCAGGCACTTGAATGCCCTGTTGGTCGAGCACATTCTGCAGGATCATGCCAAGCGCACCGAGCACATAGCCCTGCGCGACCGAGTACAGCACGGCAATAGTCGCTGCGATTCGTGGCGAGCTTCGCACGAGAAAGATTGATGCAATCGACACAAGCAGCGACACGATGAACGCCACCATGAGCGATGCGGGATATGCCTTCGTGACTGGAATCGAAACCGCGCCCGCAACGACGGCAAGCAGGATCAATCCCGTGGTCTTGTTGATCACGCCATTGACGGTGCAGGTGCCGCTGCCGGTACTCTGCTGAACGGCGGACTGCACAACACTGTCGGCGAGAATCGGGTTTGAGGAAACCAGTGACATGGTTCAAGGCTCCGGGGCAGGCACCACGGAAGCTTGTGCGCTTCGCATGGCATGGGCGATTTGATTTGCCACCGCCTGCTGATGTGGCAAATGAAACGTGAAGTCAAATGATAGGCCAGCGTAGGTGCGCTGCAAACTATCGAGATGCGTGTGGACCAGCTTGGCAGTCACACAGATTGGCAGTGGAGCTTGTACACCCAGTTCGATCTGCAGCCAGAAGACGCGGTGGCGCCCGAGCGCAGCTGCATCCGT
>Ga0194133_10004180_pt1 | contig 19680 bp, 20 predicted proteins | sample TA2KigOf40mmetaG_FD_155448 | JGI IMG/M metagenome (GOLD analysis project Ga0194133, IMG submission 155448) | Freshwater microbial communities from Lake Tanganyika, Tanzania - TA2015055 Kigoma Offshore 40m | ecosystem: Environmental > Aquatic > Freshwater > Lake | place: Tanzania: Lake... | reverse complement strand
TTTTCATATTTAATAATAGTTTTGGTTGTTTTTTGTTCGTTTTCTAAATTAGTATTAGCAATTAAATTTTCGCAAACAATTCGCTCCTCCTCTCTTGCTTTAACAACTGCATTTTTTGTTTGCTGTACTGCATTTTTTGTTTGCTGTTTCATAAAACCAATCGTTAAGATATATACTGCAATAAACACAGTGCTGACAATTTTAATCATTTTTTAAAAAATATAATTAATTCCAAAGCCAAAACTATTTTTTAAATAAAGTTCTTTATTTGGCATAATGTAAAAAATAAAACTATTAATATTTTTATTAATAATGTAAGATAAATTCAAACCAAATAAAATAGTATTATTATTTTTTTTTGCTTGCAAGACATTATTGTAATAAAGTAATTTTTCTAGCTTGACATTAGAAAAAACTACGGCAGGAATTATTCTTTTATATCTATAACCAACCAATAAAGTATCGGCAGTTATTCTTGATTTATTTTGAAAAATCTGCCCCGTTTTATTATAAATAACCGTTCTTTTGTAAAAAGAATTTCCTAAACGGTTTGTGTTTAATCCGATATAAATTTTGTCAAAGTTTTTTGTTATGCCAGTTGTAAAATTAATTTTTTCAAGACTTTCATATTTATTAACAAAACTAAAATTCGGATCATTAATATTTGTATAAATAGATGATAAACCTATTGTAAAATTAACATTCTTAGCAAATAAAATTTTGCTATATAAAATAAAAAATAAAATAAGAATTATTCTAATCATTTTTTAATTCTTTTAATAAATTTTGAGTATGTTTTTGGTTTTTAATTTCGTGTTCTATTTTTAAATCCATTTTATTTAACTTGCAATAAAAATAACTTATTGAGCCTACCGTTAAAATCATATTAGCAACTGATGTTATTATTAAATAAATTATTTCCATAGTTTTGATATTGGCAATTTTTGTTTTAATTTATCTAAATAAAAAGTTGCATTTTCACAATGTTTATTGCTCCAACTAGTCATTGAGATAGCATATATAACTTTTTTTTCAGGATTTATAACACCACTCAACCATAGTGTATGTATGTTATTAAAATTAGGTGATTGTTTTAAAATTTCGTAAATTGTTAAATATTTTTCAAAATTAAAAGTTGGCAAGTTTAATTCTTTTATTTCATTTTCAATTGCAATCTCTTTTAATAATTTATATGTTTCAGGGTCTACATTATAATCGCTTCTATATTTTTCTTGCAAAGCTAAATCTACCAAACATTCTTCGCTTATCTTTTTATCGCAAGCCCAGAACTCTTTAAATTTACCGTAATAATTACTAGTAGTTTCGCTACTTATAACACTTACTGCAATAGCATTTTTATCGCCACATTTTTTTAAAATGCTTTGTATTTCTTTTTTAATTCTTTCATCTTGTATAGCATCAATATAAATAGAATTATCATAATGTTTTTTAATAATAAAAAAACCACTAATGGCAATTGTAATTGTAAATAAAATAACAATCAACAAGATTTTATTGAAAGATTTTATTAATTTAAAAAAACCATTAATAGCATTAATTTTAGATAATAAATCAAACAATAACATTGAAAATTGACAATTTAGTTATTTCAAGAGGTGTGGGGCTAAAATCTTTAAAATCATAAACTCCTGCATTATATAAATTCCAGCGAATATGCAAAGCACAATGTCTTTTTTGTTGCGAGTTTTGTTTTTTTAACATTCTTTTTTTTAACCATTTTGGTAATATTTTTTCTAAAAACTCTCCGCCAACTGGTAAAGATAAATAGCCATAAGATTTATCTTTTTGACTTTTAGCATCAAAAATACCATTTTCTATTTGTTGTGCTGTAAGTGGTTGTTTCAGGCTTAATAATGCAATCTTATCTTGTTTTAAAAAATAATCATCAAAAATTTCTGTTTCATCTTGGCACTTAAAAATAACAATATCCCTATATTGACCGCCATCAAAAGTTTGTTCGCTTAATTTAAAGCTAAGTTTATTAGCATCTCTTTTTACTTCATAACAAATACCACAATGTTGAGGAGCTTCTTTGTCGCCTTTTTCTTTTGTAAAAAATGGTATAATTTGTAAATACCAAGCTTTGCGATAAAAAGCCAAACAATCGCCGTCTTTTAAATGATTGAAAATATTTTCTAAATTATTTTGCATTTTTTATTTTTATTTTTTTAAATTTTTTTTCAAAAATAGTTGAGCCAATTAAACCAGAACCTGTTAATAATAAAGTATTTAATAAACTAACTAAATAATCGTCAAGTGTCCTGCCAAAATGTAGTTTCATAAATACAGCATATGCAATTAAAAAGCCAGCTTCTGTTACCATTAAAAAACCTACCAATCTTTTACTTGAAACAGTTCCCTTCGGGCTTAAAAAAGTTGATTTAAAAATGTTGTATATAAATTCTATTTTTGACATTATAAAATTATTAAATTAGAATAGAGTTTTTTATTGTCAATCAAAATCTTTTTTAATTCATTAGGTGAAATTGTGTTTGTATCAATATTATACAGCTCACCAAGATATGGTTGAGTTTGTAAAGTTTTTAAAATAAATTTACTGCAAAATGTTGCTTTACTAATCGGCTGTTTTTTAATTAACCATAAAGCAAGTTTTTTTATAATTTTGATATTATCTATTGCCGAAAAAAAAGCTCTGATTGGCGAATATTTAGGTTTTATACCTAGTTGCTCGTTAATATCGTTTTGAAATCTAACAATGCTTGTTTGATATTGTGGTTTAGAATATGCTGTAATCATAACATCTTTTTTAGTTTCTAAAAATTCTTTATGTATCTCCCATTCAATTTCAATTAAACCATTTTTTAAATTAACTTCATAATACTTATTGTTTATGATAATCCCGCAATGTTCCCAAAAGCCACCAGTAGCTTTTTGTATAATACCTTTAATTGGTGTGGTAAATAAACGATAAAAACTATCTCTTGTTGAGTAAAAAATAATTGTGCCAGTAGGTAATTCCATAATTTAAAAAATTGGATTAATTGATTTTACTTCCTCAATTCTTTTACAATTATTAAGTTGTAATAAATATCTTGACATAACTTGACTTAATTTATTTGTTCGATCTGCAAGATGTCCTAAAATTGATAATGCTAAATTTTTATTAAGGCAAACAATAATATCTTGATTTGTTATAACATTATCTACAACTTTTTTTGTAGGATAATAAAAATTGGTTTTATAATTATGATCTTCTAAAATAATTGTAGTTAATAAAATAATGCAAGGGTTTATAACCGATAAACCACTCTCCATAACTTTAAAAGAAAAATCAACAATTTCTTCTGTTATAATATTATTCACAATTAAATTAGCACTATGTATTGCAGGGCGAAGGTTAGCTTGATATAAATTAGCCTCAATTTCGCCTCGTTTATAATTTTTATAATAATTTAACAATTTAGAATATGGTTCTATTTTACCATTAATATTTACCATTTGCTCTACATTTGTTAAAGCATCTTGATATTCTTGTTCGGTAATAATTATAAAATCACCTTCACCTTCAAAATCAAGCGGTTTATATTCGGTTATTATATCGTCAATGTAAAATGCTTTCATATTATATTCTTACGGTTCTAAAAGTGTTAGTGGCAGTTTTTTGTGATCTAAATGATGCCGATGTATTTGCTGCAATAGTTGTATTACCAACATATGTATGAGCGGTTCCACCAGCCATTGTAATTGTAAAACCAGTTGCAATGTTAACAATAGACCAAACAAAACTTCTATTTGTTTCTAAACTTGCCATAACACCAGCATCCATTAAAGTGCCAGTAGGTAAAGTAAAGGTAATGTTAGCAGTAGGAGTGCTTTCAATTACAAGTGTTAGAAGTTGTGCTATTGTTAATGTTGATGTTGTGCTTAATGTTGTAAATGCACTGTTGCCCTCATATAAAACACCACGAGACGATATACCAGTATCTCTCAATCTTGATATTACAGTTGTGCCTGCATAATAAGTAAATTGGTTAGATGTGTTTGGCACTGATAACCACATCGTGTTAGAAGCAATTCCCAAAGCGTGATCTACTGCTGATGCACCTACCTGAGGGTAAAGAACTATTTTTGTTCCTATACTTCTTGTTGTAAAGGTTGGGTTGCCAATGCCGTTACTATTAAAATCAATTCTGTTGCCTGTTGCTCCGTTTAAATAAATTTGAGCACTACCAGTTGCTGTATTGTTAGCTCTTGTAGATATTAATTGAGTAGTAATATTGCCAGTGCTTGTCATTGTAAATAACGAAGTATTATTTCTACCAATTGAAAATGTATCAGTGCCTACTGCATTGGCACCTACACCAATATCCCAAATATTTGTTGCAGTAGTATCACTTGCGAACCTAATATTCGCACCAGTCAATGTGCCATTATAACCATTTGTTGCATTGACACAATAAGGTATTTTAGGGTTAACAACTACTGGGGCATTATCGGTTGCATCATTGGTGCTTAATGTTGCAATAGTATTCCCTCCAAAATAATTACTTACTTTAAAATAACCATAACCAGTAATATCATATACTTCAAAACCAAAACAACTAAAACGATCTGGAGTCAAATTTGCTCGCTCCGAATCCCCAAAATACCATTTAAATATACAAGCAGTATTTCCAACACTTTGCCATAATGCCCCTATTGGCACATCCATACCAATAGCAAAATCAGTATCGGCGCTACTTATAAAAGGATAAACAATAATTTTACTACCTGCACTTCTTGTTGTAAAAGTTGGGGTGCCAGTGCCATTAGTATTAAATTCTATTTGATTGCTTGTAGATCCATTCAGATATAACTGCGATCCACTAGCTAATGTTGATATTAGTTGCCCTGTTAAAGTTCCGCCTGCTAACGGTAATTTAGTATTATCTTCCACCGTTATATTAGCTGAACCGTTAAAAGATACACCGTTAATAGTTCTAGCTGTTTGTAATGTAGTAGCAGTAGTAGAATTGCCAGACAAAGAAGCAGTTATTGTTCCAGCATTAAAATTGCCACTTGCATCTCTTGCAACGATTGCACTTGCTGTATTAGCATTAGTTGCGGTAGTTGCCGAGTTTGATACTTTACCAGCAGTTGTTATAGTGCTTAACTTACTATCAGCAATAGAGCCTGCAAGCATACCATTACTAACAGTTCCAGTATCGCCTGTTGTTATTATGATGCCGTTATTATTTGGTAAAGTATAAGTTCTAGTTGTTGCCGTTGCTATGCTTGATAGTTGGAACTGTGCTTTTTTAGTATTATCTAGATCATCTTGAAAAAATGTAGTGTTATCTGTAAAAGTTTTATTTGTTAATGTTTGAGTGCCTGTTAATGTTGCACCATCAGTAATACCATAACCACTAATAGTAGTCGGCTTACTTGCAATACTGCTAAATAAAGGTGCTATTGTAACGGCGGTGCCAGTGCTTGTAATTCTACCTTTTGCATCAATAGTTAAAGGGTTTATTGTGGTTGCATTTTGATAAGTTCCAGCGGTTGCACCACTATTTGCGAGAGTTGTTGTAATTGCAGTTGTGCCTGAACCAGTAATATCACCGCTTAATGTAATAGTTTGATTGCCAGTTAAATAAGTTGAATTATCATAACTAATAGTAGTGCCACTAATTTTTACAAAACCAGTTCCGTTTAATGCAGGTTGACCGCCAAGTCCTGTTAATGTGTAGTTAGGAATATTTAAAACATTAGAAGCAAAACTAGATGCACCACTGTTGCCAGTAGTTGTTAAGCTAATAGTTGCTTGTTTATTGTTAAAAGTGTTCCAATCAGTGCTAGATAAAAATCCATTAGTTGTAGTATTAGATTGAGCTATGCTAAATGCACCAGTTGTATTATTATAACTTAATGGACTTGTTGCAGATAAACTAGTTAATGTTAAATAGTTAGGCGACCAGTTAAGCCAAGTAGTGCCATTGTATTGCAATAATTGATTTGTTGCAGGAGTTGTAATAGCAACATCACTTAATAAATTTAATGAATAATCACCTTCCGTTGCGACAATTGCCCCAGTTCTACCAAAAACAGATGAAACAGCATCTGTATTTAAATCACTCCAACTAGCTGTTAATGTTGTGCTATCTTGCTTGGTTAATGTTAATGTTTTTGTTGTAGTACCACTTATAGCAAGTGCAGTAGGGCTTCTATTGTATGCAGTATCCCAATTACTAGAATTATCGGTTAAATAAGATATTGTGCCAGCTGTTGATTTTACAATACCTGAACCACTTAATGCAGGTTGACCGCCTAAACCAGTAAGAGTATAAGTTGGTATATTAAGGGTATTGCTTGTAAAAGTTGATGCACCACTATTACCAGTTGTTGTAAGTGTAATTGCAGATTGTTTATTGTTAAAAGTAGACCAGTCCGTGCTAGATAAAGCACCAGCTTGTGTGCTATTTGCTGTTTGAATACCAATTGACACAGCAGAGCCACCATTAAAAGAAGCACCAGTCAAAGGGTTATTAATAGTTAAAGCATTTGTTGTATTAGCTGTAACCGTTATATCAGAAGAACCGTTAAAAGACACTCCGTTAATATTTCGTGCAGTTTGTAAAGTTGTGGCGGTTGTAGAATTGCCACTTAATGCACCAGTAATAGTTCCAGCACTAAAATTACCACTTGCATCTCTTAAAACAATAGTTGATCCTGTATTGGTTGAAACAGCAGTAGTAGATGAGTTCGCAACTTTACCAGCAGTTGTAATTGTATTTAATTTACTGTCGGCAATAGAGCCTGCAAGCATTGTATTAGTAACTGTGCCTGTATCGCCGCTACCAATTAAATTGCCAGTAGTAGTAGGCAAGGTAAAAATAGTGGTGCCAGCAACAGCAGGGGCTTGTAATGTAGCACCGCCACTTGTAGATCCTACATATTGAATACTACTAATTCCGGTTAATGCTTGATTGTTACTTGCTCTATTTAAAGCAATTGCAGTTGTGCCAACATAAACAGTTGATGCACCTAAAACACCACTAGGTATAGTGCCAGTTAATTTATCAGCACCTAAACTTGTTATCCAAGTAGGGTTAGCATAAGCACCACTTAATAAAACATATCGACTATCTAAATCAGTGCTTGTAAAACTTGTAATATGCCCGAAATCGTCAAGGTTGGCAGATTGTAAAACATTACCATTAGTATTAACAACATTAGCTTGCGATGATGTATCGTTGTGTGAAATTGTGCGGTTTGCAGATAAATCACCGCCACCAGTTAAACCAAGCCCAGTATTTATTGTAGTTGTTTTATCGGCTTTGGCATCAAGCGAAGTCATCCAGTTCCAATTTGTGCCATCACTTATATATAAACCAGCTTGTTTAATTATAATACCTAAAATTGTTGTTTGATATCTTACAAGCCAAGTTTCGGTGTTGTGAGCTGATGCAGTGGGTAAATTTGCAAAATAATCTACTGCACCAGTAACTGTATTTAAAAGATTAATATAATTTTCTACTATTTTTTTAATTTCATCATTTAAATCTCTTCTAGTTAAATAGTTATTTTCAAAATATCCTTGTGTCATTATACTTCCTCAATTATGATTGGTATATTAGTAGCACTGTTTGGGCTATCTTGTAATGATAATACAAACCAAGCATAACCAAAAAATTGTAAATATTTTTCGTGCAAACTAAATAAACTACCAGTCCCATCGTTATAAATATCGCTTACTGTTTCCGTTCCATTGCTAGTAAAAGCGGTAATTTTAATTTTAGCATTATTAAAATTTACAATAGCAGAATTAATCAATTTAAAATTAAACATCTCTTTATTGTTAACATCAACAATCCAGGTTGTATTTGCAGTAGTAACAACAGGAGTTCCAGATATAACTTGTAAATTTACATTATCATAAAAATATTGTAAATCATAAACTGTTTCTAAAATAGAACTATTTATAGCTTTAAAAATTTTAACTCCATTAAAAATATTATTATTATTTTTATCGCTAACTATATCTAAACCAGTAATATTTATTTTGCAATAAGTATCAATTGCAATAAGATGGTTGCCTTCTATTTGTATAGTAAGATAATAATTATTGTCAATCTTGTATTTTACAACCGCTCCATTAATAATTCTATTGTTTGTAAGTGTTGTAGATAGCATATTAATAATTTACAATAATTTTGTTAATATCATTAATAGTTTTAGCATTGTTTAAAGCTATAATAAAAGTAGTCTCTTTTTGATAGATTATTGCACTATCATTAAAAAAAGCATTATACAAGCCAAGTGCTTTTTCACTAGTTAAAGATACCCAAGTTATATCGTCGGCACACCGCCAGTCAATTGGAAACTTGTTTGAGTTGTATCGGTTAAAATATAAAGTTCTAGCATTTTCTGTGCCTTTATAAATCTTGCCATCAAAAGTAATATTTTTATTTAAAGCCTCATCTCTTTTTGTTTTTATTTCGGCAAGTTTAGATTGTTTGGCTTTGTCTAGTAAATATTCTTTTTGCTCTTCTGCATTTGCCAAGGTTGCCTCATATTCGGCAAAAATTAAATCACTTTCAAAAAATACTTTTTTACCTTGAATAATATTATAATATATCATAATTATCTCCTAATTTTAATTGCTTTAATATGTCCTGCTTGATTACTAACTCCACCAGCAGTAGTAAAGTTTTTCCAATATATTTTGCCATCACTAGTATAAACTTGTCCGTTATTGTGAGCGGTAAAGCCGTTGTTTGTGCCAACAACAAGACAATCATTAAGATTTGTCCCATCTTGTTCGCTACCATAAGCTGCGAAATCAGAAAAGCCAGTAGTTGTTAAACCTATTGATAATTTAACATCTAATTCTAATGGTTCGGTTGTATTTAAAATTGTTGCATTACCACTTCCAGCAGTAGAGCTTACAAATGTTATTTGTTGAGAAGCTCCTAAAACTAATTTTTTATCGTTAGGGTGCCATTTTGAAATTGCAATATTATTAGAAGAATTTACTCTAATAAATGCATAATCCATTATACCTAAATTAGTATAGCCACTAGGAACGGTTGGCGAAGTTGTAGAAAGGCTAAATAGAATATCATAAGCACCAGTTGAGTTATTTTGAATAACATAAGTGCGATAAAAAGTGCTTGCAGTTCTTACTCCAGTATCTAAACCATTATTGGCATAGCCAGCCGTCCAAGAGCCACTCGCTTGTATTCTTTTAATAATTGTTGGTAAATAAATTTGGTTGCCTGCACTAGTTTTGAAAGTGCCGGCTGTAAATCCTATATTTTGGTTTAAGTCTGAGCCATCATTAACTAAACCGATAAGATTGTCTAAATAAACAACACCTTGAACTGTATTTGTTGCATTAGTAAAAGTTGCATTTGTTGCATTTACTAAATTTAAAAATGGTTTTTCAGGATTTAATACAATCCAAGCATCATTTGTTGAGTTTCTTTGAAATTTATAAATACCATTTATAAGTAAATCGCCAACTTCTAATGCAACTTCTGTTTTGCTTGCATTTAATTTTTTAATTACAGCTGTTGAAGATGGATTTGGAATACCAGATATTTGTAAATAAGGAGTAGTAGTAGTATTTGTTGCACTAATTTTGGCAATAAATTGCTGTGTTGAGGCATAACTACCAATTGAAGGATTAACTGTTAATGTATAAGCATCTGCACTACCGCCAGTTGTTCCTAAATATAAATATTGATTATTTTGTAATTGACCTAAATTAATAGCATCATCTATATTAACTCCATTTGCTAAACCAGTAATTTTTTTAGAATTAAAGGGAATATTTTGAGAAATAACCGTTTGTCCGTCTTTTGTAATACAATTACTTAAACCTGAAGCAAAATTATCATCTTCTCCATCTAGTCTACTTGCTTGAATAGTTGTGTTTCCTTGATTTACATCCGTTACCCAATTATAAATTCTTGTAAAAGTTCCACTTCCATTAAAAGGCATTATTCCTCCTGTTTTTGTGCTGATAATTTACCAGCAGTTGTTGATATTGCATTTGTAATATTTTTACTTTTTAAATAATCATTTGCAAACTTTTTAATTAAATTTTTTTCTTTTGGTGTTTTAACAGCAATTTTATTTAATTCTTTTATTGTTTTATTTGGATCAATTAAAATATTTGCTAAATCTTTTGCTGTATTTTCATTTAAACCTAAATATTTCTTTTTTATAGCATCTTTTGTCATTAATAATACATTTCCTATGCCAAAAGTTTTATAGTTAATTGCACCAGTAGTAATTTTATTTAAAATATCTTCACCTTCTTTTAAATTAAAATCATTAGTTCCGCCAACTATTTTTTGTTTTGTATTTATTACTCGCATTTCATCATTTAATCTTTTAGCAAAATTTGTATATTCTTGTAAATTATTAAATAAAGCTTTTATTTTACTTCTTTCTAATTGATTACCAAAAATTGCTTTTGCAGGATTTGTATCGCTAGATTTTAACATTTTATCATATTGACTAGCTTTTGCACCAATTATAAAACCTTCTTTTTCAGCTTGTGTTAATGGTTTTAAATATCTTTTTATTTCATCAGCATTTTTAAATTTATTAAATTCTAAACCTTTTTTGTGTGCTTCAATAATTCTTGCTTCAGTAGCAAATGTTTTATCTGCTTTTTGCATTGTTGGAGCAACACTGTAAATAACATCATTTATTTTGTTTTTTAAATCTATATAACTACGAGCTTTATTATTTTCGCCAGTTCTTTTTGCCGAACCAATAATATCATCAACAACTTGCCTTGCTCCGTGCAAACTTTGAATAGATATATCAGGAATTTCTTTATTTATACCATAATCTTTTCTTGCTGATAAAATTGCATTTTTAATTCTATCATCTTCTATTAATTCTCTTGCTCGTCCTACTTTAACATTTCCAGTTGATGGTAATGACATTGCTTCTTTTAAAGCAATATCGCCTTCTTTAAAAGCTTTTTTATATAAAGGAGTTGACAATTCTTTTTGTCTTGCAATTGCATCATCTAAACTATCAAAATAATTTTTAGCACTTAAATCTTTTTCTAATATATCACCAACTCTTCTAGCCGAACCTGCCGATTTTGTATTATAATAATTTTGTAAAATTTTATCGCCACCTTTGGTTTTTCCTACTAATTTTGTTAAATCTAATGCAACATCTCCGCCTTGCTCAGGTAAATTTGTTATTCTACCTTTTGCAATTTTATTAACTAATTTTGATGCTTCTTGTTTTGCAAGTTCAGGAGTAAATACTTGTTTTAAAATTTTTTCAGCACTAGGTTTTACAGTGTTTTTTATTGTTGTAGCGGTTGTTTCTAAACTTTTATTAACAACAGGTAAAATTTTACTTACACCTTTAACTAATGCACCACCTCCAGCACCTATTAAACCTCCAGTTGCCGCATCTTTAATAGCTTGACTAGATTTTAAATTACGAGTTTCTCCTGCGGCATAAGTTGCACCAGTTAAACCACCTCCAGCAACCATTGATTTTAAACTGCTACCACCTAAACCAGCAGCTTTTAAACCTTTGCCAACAATACCAGCACCACCTAATAATTCGCTAGCCAATGATTGTATAGGATATTTGTCTCTTGCAATACTTAATTTTGTTAATTCATTTTTTAATGCTTCATCATAAAAATTACCTATTGTTTCATCTCCACCCATTGCTTTTGCACCCAATGCCGCACTTAATGCTTTTGCTCTTACCATACCAGGCAAAATATTTGTTCCAGTAGTAAATAAACTACCTATTCTACCTTCTTCATTAGCTATTTGTTGTTTTTCTTTTTGTTTTATTTGTTGTTGTTGCAATAGTTGTTCCTGTGGTAATTGTGGTTGTTGTTGTGGTTGCAAATAAAATTCTTTTTTAATAATTGTCGCAATCTCATCATCAGATATATTATCTGGAAATTCTATTATTTGATTTTCAACTTGTATTCTTTTTGGCATTATTCAATTCTCCCTGTTTGAGGATTGTATTTACGAATTATAACCGATTTATTTATTGAATTGTTTGATGGTTCATTTATATTAATATTATTTTGTGGATTAGCTTGTTTTCTTAAAACTTTCTTTCCTTTTTCAATAATATTTACAATAATATCTAAATTTTTATTAAATTCTTTTTCACTATTTGATAACTGTAAGGAACTTACAGCTTTTTGCGCTTTTGTGCCTTCTATTTCCGATACAGCACCTTTACCAGTTAAATAGGTAAGAGCTTGTAAAAATTGTTGTCCTTGCACTTGGTCATATAATGCTTTTGCCCCTGCAGCCTCAGTTCCTGCAATTGGTTCTTTTTTACCAAGATAAGATAATATATCCCCACCACTTTTTAATCCTACAATACTTGATAAACCAGGATGTGTTTTTAATCTTTTTAAAACATTTAATTGATTATCTATAAAAACTTCTTGCTGAGGTAATTTATTTTGATTTTCAACAAGGTTTTTAGCTTCTTGTTCTGCTTTGGTAGTTTGACCTGCAATGTTAGGTTTAAAATTTAAATCAGATTTGTTTTTTTCTGTTTGTGTCATACCAGCCTTAATAGATTCCGCTTTGCCATAGCCAGGTATTGATTGTATTTGTCCTTGTTCATCAATAAAAGAACCTTCTCCAGCTTTGTTTCTTTGTAAATCTGTAAATTTTAATTGTTCCGTTGGTGATAAATTTTTATAATATTCGTAATTTTGTATAGCAGATGGAATTGTTTGATTATTCATTCTATTTGCAATATTAGGTGCAAGTTTTGACATTATATAAGCTTGCTGTGTTTCATCGGTTAACAAGCCATTTTCTGCAAATGATGCTAAATCTTCGTCTCCTTGATTTAATGCAAAATTAACAAAACTTCTTGTATTGTCTGCCGTTAATTTAGCTAATTCTTGTCTTTGTTTGTATTCTTGATAAGCACCAATACCAACAGTTAACATCTGTCCAAATGCACCAAGTGCACCAGCTTGTCCGCCTCCAAAATTTTGACTATTCATTCCATACTCTTGATATTTTTGACTATTAGCTATCGCTTCTTCCAATTGTTGTCTTTTTGTTGATTTGCCAAATAAATTTGTAGTAGTAACCATATTTAATTATATTTTTTTTTAAACACCACCAGTTCTCCCAGTTCCTAAAAAAGCTTTTGTAAGAGAATTTCCTATTCCACCAGCCGCTTGCCACATTGCATTTTGTTTTTGAACCAATAATTGATTGCCTAATATTCTTTCACTAGATGCCCTGTTTAATTCTGCTTGCCTTGCTCCCATTACATCTAATCCTTGGTATCTTCCTTGTGTTTCTCCAAAATTTATACCACTTCCAACTTGACTTCTTCCAAGTAATGATGATATTTCATTAAATCGTGCGGCTCTTTGTGCTTCGGCTGTTTGTATGCCTTGCAATTGACTTTGCAAACTTAAAATATTTAATTGTTCTCCTTGTGATCTATCAAGTCTATTCATTTCGGCATTATAAGCTTCACTACCTATTGGTATGCCTTGATTAGCTAATTGTCTTGCTAAATTTTCTCTTTGACTTTTCATTTCAGGATCAAGTTGTTTTTTTCCTAATTCAAAAGTTGCATTTCTTACTGTTTCATTATCAGTTGTTGGTAAATTTCCTGATAATGAACGAGATAATTCCATTGCCAATCTTTCTTGATCTAATCTTTGATTTTTAGTAAAATCAGACTCCGTTAATCTTAATGTATTTGTATAAGGATCATAAACCTGTCCTCCTTCTGGAGTTATTATATTTGGATTATTAACAAGCAAATCTTTTCTTTCAGTTCCGCTTAAACTATTCCATAAATCATTAGGATTATTTATTGTAGGTTCAGGAGCTACACTTACTCTTTTTGCTTGCAAACCTAAACCTTTTTTTAAACTTTTTGCTTGCAAACCTAAACCTTTTTTTAAACTTTTCCAACCCATATTTTTTATATTATATTGTTAACATTTACACTATAATCTGTTCGATACCAGCTTATATTTTGCCCTTTTAAATTAATTTCAATTCTCATAGACAAATCAACACCTTGTCCTGACGAATAAATTAATTTGTTTTGTGTTTGATTTTCAGGAGACCATTTTGCTTCATTCCATATTGCTTCATTCCATATTGCTCCAATGCCATTATAAGAACTTGTTTGTTTTGCAAACTTTTCGCTATAATCAAAATTTACAACAGAATTTAAAGTTGCAAAACCATCTAATTTTATAGTATTGCGATAACTATTTACAATTTTTTCAGCAGGAGATCCTAAATTATTATAAGCACCTTGTGCTTTACATACAATATAATTTCCATTGTCTGATGATCCTGTATCTGCTTTAAATACTTTACCATTTGCACCAAAAAATAAATCATCATTATATAAAGCCCAAGTATTAGCATTCATTCCAGTAAATTTAAACCCAGCCCCAGTAATTGTATTAAAGCCATATTGCTCATAAACAGAGTTTGTTGCAACTGGAACATTAAAAAATAATAATGCTTTTTTAGGATAAGAAACAACTTCCCAACCATAATTATTTGCAAATTTATTTACTACATTTAATACAGCACCACTTAATTTTGTGCTTTGCACTGATTGACCTTCGTTTTGTAAAGCAGTAGAAAACAAAATAAAATCTTGTTTTGTAAGAATTGCTACATCGCCAGCAACTTTCATAGAAGATCTAATTGACATTGGCGAAGCTAATTTATAAACACCAACTAAACTCCAATTAGTAAGTTTGCTTGGATCATCTCCATCATAAACAATTGCATAACCATTAGACATTAAAAAAGCACAATAATCATCTGTTCCATTACCACCATCTCTACTTATAGTTATCATTTGTAAAACATTACCACCATTGGGACATACAAAAGATAAATCAAATTTAGTAAATACTCCTGATATAGCATTTGTTGCTCCGTGCCAAAAATAAGGATTGTTAGTATCCCAAACATAAACAGTATTTTTAAATATGTTAATACCATTTAAAGCAGAAGCAGTGCCACCAGTTGGATTAATTGCATTACTTGTAATTGTTGTGCCGTCATATTTTATAGGTGCATTTAATCCATTTACCATTAAAGTATAGCCATTATAAAATATTGATTGCCATCTGTTATTTGTATAACCACTACCTAAAACAGTTATATTTGCAGGATTTGTAATATTGCTTATTACACCATTATGACAAGCTAAAAATTTTCTATTATTGCTTGAAAAATGTTCTATTAATGTTTCAACATTACCATTTAAACTACACCATTCTACATAACCATTTCTTGAAATAACAGACCCTTGTTGTGGGATAAAATTTTCTAACATAATTGCATCGGTAGGTTCCATAATGCTTTCTGCATCTCTTGTGTTTAAACCTCCATAAGGAGCAGGTATATTAACTCTTAATGCTTGTCCGTTTCTTTCTTGCAATAATGATGAAGTATTTTTTGAATTAATTCTCATTATAATGGTATTATTGGATTAATTGCACTAATTTGAGCATTAAAAATACCTTTTTTAGTTGTATTAGACACAATTTTAGCTCTTGAACCATTTATTTTAATTCTTTCAAGAATTGCTTTATTTGCCGATGCTTGATCTTCTGCATAAGGTCTGCCATTCATTTTTAACCATCTCCAAGTTGCATCTAATCTTAAAATATATTCATCAATTATAGGAATATCTGTATCTGCTAAAAAAGTTTGTTGTTCTATATTTGCAGCACTTTTAACAATATTTTTAGTTATATATTCAAAAACATAGTTTTCAATTGCAGTTGGTGTAATATGTATTAAAACTTGATTATTTCTAATTCTAAAATAATTTTGTATAGTCGTGCCAGCAACAATTGTATCTTTTAAAATTCTCCATCTTTCAGGAGTTACTGGACCAATTAAATTTAAATAATTAGTTTTGTTCCAAAATGTATCATTAATCATTCTATCAAAATCAGATGGCAAGTTATAATTTGTTTGCCCTACAACACTAGAAAAAGTATATTCTTTTTGTAATTCTTGCCATTGATAATTTCTTGATAATTCAACAATACTAATTTTTACAGCTTGCAAGATTTGTTGTGCTACATCATCATTATTTGTAACAATAGTTGTAGGTATAAATGATGATTTAGTTTCTTTTAATATATCTTGACAAATTGTAAATACAGTCATTACACAAGTTCGTTAAAATTATTATTATCTTCTTTTAAATAATTTGATAAAAGTTTTATAGGATCGGTATTTTTTTTCACTTGTTCTGCAAATGTTGGATATGGCTTTTCTTTATTTTGCTGTATAGATTTATAATTTGCAAATGCTTTTTGATAAATTTGAGCATAATTTGTTAAAAATGGAAAACTTTCATTGCCTTGATTAATATATTGAAGTTTATTACTAACAATTTCTTTTTGTCCATTTTTTTCTACAGTTTCCACTTCTCGAAAAACTAAATTATGAGGATCTTTTGGATTATAAATTTCAACATATAAACCATATATAGGTTTTTTTGATTTTTGGTCTACAATATCTATTGTTTGCAAAAAACTATCAGTAGTTTGTTTTATTCTATCAAAAAATTGCACTTGCAAACCATCTCTTTCTAAAATTCTATTTTGCACATTATATGCAACAAATTGTGTTTTAAAATTATCGTTTTTTGTTTTAGAATTATTGTCTAAAGAAGTATTTTCCATATTATTGAAAATTAATTAAAAAAATTTAGGAGGTTTTTAAGCCTCCTAAATATTAAATGTTAAAAAGAACTAAGTCCAGTAGTAAATGGTCTTGATAATTCCACTTCTGCAAGACCAGCTCCAACAGAGCCAATTGCAGATGCACCTTTTATGTTAAAAACATAATTAGTAGCTGAAACAGTATTACTTAAAACACCAGCGGTTGCACTTAAATAACAATTAGAATTGTCAGCAAAACCTGCGGCAACTTTTGCAATACCTTTACCTTGAATTTGATACCAACCAAAAGTATTTGCAACAGTATTAGCCATTGCAACAGCAATAGTTCCAATATCGCCAGTAGTGATAAGTTTAGTTGAAAAATCATCAGATTGATATAAAACAACAGAACCAGTAGTAGTATTAGCTACACCTTGCAAATAAATAAACTCGCCTGAATTGTATGAATTTGAATCTCTATCTGTAGCTTGAATAATTGTTCCAAGATCGTGTTGTTTAGTAGTTGATACTTCGTTTATTTTTTGAAGAATAACTATATTATTATTTGTTGAAAAATAAGTAGGCATATTTGTAAAAAATTAATATTATTAATTATGGTTTTAAAACTCCGTGAACTCTTGAAGAATCCATAGTTAAATTTCCGTATGAATACATTAAAGTAACATAAGCCAATTGATTAATTGGTCTTTGGCTAGCTTCTTTTACAATTAAACTTGAACCTTGATGTCTAAAAGCAAGATGATTTGTATTAATAAAATACATTCTATTAGTAGGACATTTTGGATCTAAAACAAGATTAGCACCTTGAAATTTTAATTGAGTATAACCAGTATCGCCAATTACAGTTTGTGTATTTTGGTATTTATCTTGTAAATATTCTTGATATAAATTATAATAATTTGAATCAGTAATAATTAAATCAGGAGTTTTGCCTGATTGAACTTGACATTGTGTCATTAATTGTGTCATACCAGTTACAAGTTGTGCGGAAGTTGGACTTGCACCAATACTTTTTACTTGATTTCTCCACCAAGCATTAGTAGCTCTATCAATTCCACCTACTGTGCCAATTGTGGGATCGTCAGCAATTAAAAGTTGCAAACCACCAAAACTTTGCCCATTCATTTCTGTGCCATCTCCATAAAGAGAAGTTCCTATTTGGTCTACAAAAGTGCTCATTGCAGCATTTGTTTTTGTTTCTAATATGTCAAATAAACGAGGATTGCCTCGATTCTCAAGTTCTTCTTTTACAGTAAATACAATAGAACCTGATATATTTTTACAAGTATAAAAAGCTCTTTCTGTATGTTGTTGAGGATTTGTATTAATTATACCTGTAATAGATTGAAATTGTATTGTATCATTTGGATTATACAATAAAATTTCCGCAAAAGCCAAACCGCCTGTTTCTTGTATAATTCTTCCTTTGGCTTTTAATTTATCAAGTAAAGCATTGCTTTTAAAAATGTTATCTGTTACTGTTGATTTAATAACTTTATCTAATGTGCTATTTATTAAATCGTTAAAAGTAAGTTGTGTATTTAATGGCATAAAATATTATTATGTAAATTGTTGCATATATTGTCTTACCATTTCACGAAGTTTTTCATCATCGGTAAAAGGTTTATCAGAATTAGAAAGAGATTTAGAAATTTTTTGTTGCTTTTTAGCTTCATCGAATTTATTTTTTCTTTCATTTTCAATTTGTTGACGAATTTTATTTTCTAATTTAGTTTCATAATCAGGATTTAATCTCTCTAGTTTTTCTGCAGCAATTTTCATTGCTTCTAAACGAGATTTTTTAGAATAATAAGTTTTAAGTCCGTTTTTTTCTAATTCTTGATTATAAAGTTGAATAAACATAAATTGATTTTTTATAACAAAATCTTCATTATATTTTTCATCAGAAAATAATTCTTCTAATAATTCCTTACTTTCCCTTTGATTAATTTCTTCTTGAATTGATTGCTTTGATTTTTTTTCTATATCTTGAATTTGTTTTTTAGTTAACTCTTCCACAGTTGTATAATTATCATCGTCAACAGTTTCACTAAAACTATTTGGATCAAGATTAAGTTCTTTTATAAGATATTTAATAGTTTCCGCAGGTCTTGTTTCAAGATTTTGCAATAAACCACTTATATTATCTTTTTCTTTTTTTAAATTACCATTTTCTAAATGTAGCCTGTCTTCACGAGCACGCTGTTCTTTGGCAAGTTTAATTGTTTTTTCCCTATCACTAGGATTTTCTATTGACTTGACAAGCTCAACCAATTCTTTTGGTAATCCTGATAATTCTTTATCAAAATTAATTTCGTTTTGGTTTTGTTTCTCAATTTCAATTTCAATTTTTTTTTCTACAACTTCTTCTGTTTGTTGGTCTGAAGTTTCTTCTACTTGTTGCTCTGTAATTTCTTTGTTAAAATCGTTATCGTTCATAATTATTTAAGTTAAATTTGATTGATTTGTATTGCGAATTTGCTCGTTTATAAGCTCAGTTCCAGCTTTGACTTTCATATCAAGTCGCTTACTTTCTCTGTCGGCTTGTTTATTAGCATCATCGAATTCTAATTGTTGCTCAAATTTATTTTGATCGTTTAAAATTTTAGCTTTTTCAACATTTACTTTTTGCTGATCTATATCTAATCTTCCCATAATTTCTTGTTGTTTTAATTGCAATTCTTGTTGTTGCAATTCAATTTGTGCTTGTGCCAACATAGCTTGTGCATCAGGTTTTTCTTCTATTGGCTCATCTTCTCGTAAATAATTCTCAAGATTTCTACCAACTTTTTGTGGTTGCGATGCAAAAACAAGTATTTCGCTTAATGCTTGTTTAGTAATTATGCCAGTTTGAACTGCTGGCATTAAAGCTCCTATTGTTTGCGAAATAGTGCGAATATATTCTTGCCTATCAATTTTTTCTTGATTTTGGTCTATTTTAATTGTGCTATCAGTTTCAATATCAATAGATATACACCGCA
>Ga0194133_10004179_pt1 | contig 19680 bp, 20 predicted proteins | sample TA2KigOf40mmetaG_FD_155448 | JGI IMG/M metagenome (GOLD analysis project Ga0194133, IMG submission 155448) | Freshwater microbial communities from Lake Tanganyika, Tanzania - TA2015055 Kigoma Offshore 40m | ecosystem: Environmental > Aquatic > Freshwater > Lake | place: Tanzania: Lake... | reverse complement strand
ACTTTCCTGTATTAAGTAAAGGATCTACATGACTTTGTGAGATCTCTAACTGCTTTTTAGGTATGGGTTTATTGTTAGCCATCTATTATAATATTGCTTGTGTTATTCCTACCTTTTCTGCTCTTGTTAAGTGACATTTTACTATAATAGATACTGAGCTACCGAAGCTAGAACCGTATTCTGTAAAATTATAGCTACTATCCCTACCTAAAAATAGTTGATTTTCTACAACTGTGTCGACTTCGTAGTAATTTTCCTGCCAAAGTAAAATATCTCCTACTTCAGGTACTACGTTTACATCAACTAAATCCTGTCTTATGAAAGCAAATGATGCTTCTCTCGTTAAATCTGGTCCAAAATCATCGTCTGTTATTACTTGTTCTCCTCTAGTAATAAGACAATTAAGTTTTATAGCATTCCAAAAGGATTTTGTAAGAGCCTCTCCGTACAAATTAGCTTCTGTATCTTCTATACTTAATTTATAGTATAGGATCTCCTGCTCAACTATATCTTTGAGTAACTCTCTACCTATATGAGTAAGTAGTCCAAAGTCTCTAGTACTTCCAAATATCATTTTACCTCAATTGTTTTTGGTGCAAACTCAAACTTAGTAATTTGAGGAATTTTTGATAATGAAACCTTTTTTAATTTAGCAAAAGCTGGTTCTGCTTGTTGTTTAGTAATAATTTTCATCTTCATTACAGCAGTATTATTACTATCATTATGAGAAACCTGGGTTACTGTTATAACTCCTGGTAAAGCTCTTAATAATTCACCGGTTTCTTGTATAGTTACTTCAGGGTTAATAGTAATTCTTACTAAACCTTGATAGGTAGTATATTCGTTTTCGATTAATATATTAAGTAGTTTTATCATCCTACGTAAATTAGCATTGGTACACCTTGTAAAGTGTCGTTCATAAATTTAGCTTCATTTGCTTTTGCTTCGAGTAATGAAGTCATATTTGTAGAGGCTAAGTTAGCTCTTAAACCCTCTATTAATCCTGCTTTTTCTGTTCTAGCATCAGCTAATAAATCTGCTTGATTAAGTGTAGCTTCAGATCCTGGTACGGGTATTGTTGAGTATTTTCCTCTAATATAAGCTAACATCTCTTTCGATACTGCTGCCGCATAATTATACACCCAAGCTTTTGCTGGAGCATTAAAAGTAGAGTATACAGGGTTAGCGTAAGGTACGTTTGATATGTTTGTGATTACGTTATTTGAATTTAAGTAACCGGATCCTGCAGATCCTCCTCCTAACATTACTCCATCATCAATATATCTCTTATCACTATTTTTGTAAAATTCAAAAAACAATTTACCTCCGTTTTTAGGGATTGGGAAAAGTTTTAATTGGTTTGCAACTAACTCAAAAGAGTATGATGAACGTCTTACTTGATCGTTAAACTCAATAGCCTGCACCTTTAATATATCGTAGGAAGTAGGCATCAACATAAAGTTTACCCCTGGGCTAAAAGAACCGAAGTCGAATGCATCCATTAAGGACTGAATGCCAGTACCAGTACCAGCATAAGGGTCAAAATAACGAAGGATAGCTGGAGGCGCTTCAAAAAATACTTTTCTAATTTCTATACCACCTTCAATTCCTTCAGAAGTTGCCCATGCATTTAAATCATATGTTTGTTGATCTGCTACTATATCTAGAGAGCCAGAATATTTTCTAACAGTTCCTCCAACTCCGGCTTCTGTACCGTAGTTTTTACTTATTTCGATCATTCTGTTTAATGAAGGTCGAACTAAAGTAGCGTTAAGATTCGCAGAAGCATTTCCTCCTTGAACAGAAAGAAAGTTTTGCTGTATTTGTTGTTGGTATAATTCGTTACCGTACTGTGTAATAGCTTCTTCAAATGCAGCATAGAACGAACCTGATGTAAGTTCAACATCCATTAGAGGATAGCCTAGTTTTATTGCACAGTATTTAGCTACCTTATCAGCTTCATCTATAAAGTCATCATCTGAATCATAAAAGCCAAACGGTGTTTGCCCTGATGCAAACTGTGAGTAGCCGTTCCATATCTGTATATTAGCCATTCTTATTTTACTTTGTTAATAAATAGTAACTATCTTTAGTCCCTATAGGTTTCATATACCTTAAGTACTGGTGCTACTATTTCATGTCTATGGTTCTTTTCTAATGTAACTACTCGGAAGCCTTTCACTTGCTCTTCTATTCTGCTAAGGAAGGAAAATCCAGTATCTTTCTTATAGTTCAAATCTATCTGAGCCAAATCACCGCAGATTACCATTTTACTTCCTTTTCCTAAACGTCCTATTACTGCTTCCATTTGGGAATGAGTTACGTTCTGGGCTTCATCTACTATTACGAAAGCATCTACAAATGTACGACCTCTCATAAATGCAAATGGTACTATTTCTATTCTTCCATTTTCTAAATCTTTATCTATCTTAGCCTTATCGTAAAGCATGTATAGATTGTGATAGATTGGTGCTAACCAAGGATCCATCTTCTCTTTAATATCTCCTGGTAAAAAGCCTATATCTTCTTTAGCTACGGTTGGTCTGGTAATAACAATTCTTTCTACTTCTCGATTATATAATAAGTCTAATGCTGCTTGTGCTGCTACTAACGTCTTTCCTGAACCTGCAGCTCCTTTTATAGCTGTTATTGGATTATCTACTATGATTGCTTTTGCTAACTTCTGTTCTTCATTAAGTTGAATATTAAACTTTATTGGATTTTTAGGTTTACGTTTTTCAACATACACCTCATCATTGTAGGGTTTTGATGTCATAGATCTTTGTTTAGTAAAATAACTTCTTACTAATATAAATAGAGCAAAATCATCTATATAAACAAAAAAAAGAGGCCCGAAGGCCTCTCTTTATATTACTCTATCCTAGATTAGATTTGCTCTAAATCTGTGACGAAGATCTTACCATAGAATTCTGGACGGATCATTTTCTTAGCGTAACGAGTCATCAAACCTTTACGTGGAGTAAATGTTTCTGGATCGTACACTAATGGAGTCATCATCAATGGAACGTAAGGAGCATATACTGCACCAGCTTCCAAGAATTGACTACCACGGAAGCCCATTAAGATGGTATTCTCAGTCATGTAAGGGTTTTTGTAAACTTTGAAACGACTGTTTAATTGACCAACTTTCTGAACACCCATTGCAAACTCCATTTTGTCGCCGTTTGTATCAGCAGCATATCCTGGAATAGATTCTAAGATAGTTGCTACGTTAGGAGAACATACTAAGAAGTTAGCACCACCACGTAATGTCTTTTGGTGAATTTTGTTAGATACTTTTTGGATTTTAGTACCTAAGGTTTGGAACCACTGACCTTGTGTGTTGTAGAAGTCAGAAGTTGAAGTAGTCCAAGCTGAACCATTCCAAATTTTGTTATTTTCTACAGACCATTTTTCAGTAGTACGAGCATCTTGAATCAACATATCGATTAATTCTAAGTCAATCTCCATAGAGATATATTCGCTCAACAATGAAGTCAATTCAGCTTCAGCGTCAATGCTATGGTAAGCATTTAAGTCTTGAGCGAATTCTGGAGTCCATTGTGCTTTCAATTTACGAGTCTTAGCCACTACTGATTCAGAACGTAATTGAACGTCGATTTCTGGGATTGAAATAGAAGAGTCAACAGCTGCGTTTGAAGCTGCTTCGAAATCACCGCGTGCATTATCTACTGGTTGTTTGTGGTAAACAACATCGAAATTAGATGAACCGGCTGCACCAGTTGCACCTGCTACTTTAGTGATAGCTGAACCTAATACTACGAATGATACAGTTGAAGTACCGTTTGTAGAGCTATGAGCTTTTAATGAGTTAGCATCTAAGTTAACAGAAGCAGATACTAATGAGAAAGCACGAATACCTTTAGCATCGAAGTTAGTTGATGAAGGTAATGTAGCAGTTACTACTACGTAATCGCCTGGGTTAATACCGCTTTCATATCCAATTGAAGATGAAGTTGCAGCAGCTACTGAGTAAGCTACGTCTTCTTGAGTCTTTGAGTTCAAAGAATAAGAGAAACGACCTACACCGTATAAACCACCTGAAGGATCTGCATCTAAAGTATCCAAAGCACCGTACATGTTGTCACCATCTGCAAATGGAGCTTTAGTTGTACCGTATTTGAAATCTAAATAGAATACAAGACCTGAAGGTAAGTTCATTGGCTGTACTGATAAAAAGTCTTTTGCAGAGATCTGAGCGAATACTTTACGTACTAACGGTAAAGCAACACCAGCCCATTGTTCACCTTGACCAGCAGTAAATGTACCGCCAGTACCAGTTGTGTTAGCTTCAGCAACGATTTGCTTAGCTTGGTTTTCTAGGATCATAGCCATGTTAGTCTTATCTTTCTCATTTGAAAGACCTTCTAACAAGCCTGATTGGCTCCACTTATCAGCTAAACGAGCTGCATCAGCTGCTTGGCTTTTATAAGTGTTTGAGCTTTCCAATAATGAATTAATTTCCATTTTTTGTTAAAATTTAATTTGATTAGTGTTATTTAATAATAATTCCTGCCAATTTTTGCATTCTACGAACTGTCTCAGATACTTCGCTGATTACTTCTGGTTTTGTTGCTGTAGTACCAGTAGCTTTGCTAGCGAAACCTCTTGATTCTTTGATAGAGCTAGTTTCTTTTTTAGTTACTAAGCTTTCGCAGATAGTTTCGAATACTAATTTTACTTCTTTAACTGTCTCAGCTTTGTCAAAGGCAGCGATGACATTCACTTGTTGAGTTTCAGATAAATTGTTTGCTTTCAATACTTTGTTTAAATAAAGTAATTTAGCGTTTAATAAATTTACTTCAGATAAATCTTTCTTTAAAGATTCGATTGTTTCTAAAGCTTCTTTCATTGAAGAATGTTCTTCTTCTTCTTTCTTTTCAGGAGCCTCCATTACTGGTTCTTCCTTTTTCTCTCCTTTCAACTCAGCTAATTTAGCTTCTAATTCAGCAATTTGTGCTTCTTTAGCCATGTCTTCTTCGTACACAGGAAGTTTTTCTTCTGGGGGTTCAGGAAGTTTGTCTTTATCTTTTTCATGAGCAGGAGCGGCTTCAGCTGCTGGAGCCATACCTTCTAATTCTTTTAGAAGCTCTTCAAGATCGATTTCTTCACCGTCTGCAACATCTGCTGCTGGGGCTTCTAAATCATCTCCTACTGGCATTTCTTCACCAGGAATAGCTTCTTCTTCACCTGCTGGAGAGCCTGCTCCCATTTCTTGAGCGATGATATCACGAATTAAATTTTTGAAGTCTTCAACTGATAAGTCACTTACTTCTTTGTCTTCATCGTGTCCACCTTCTTCTGGAGCTTCTTCACCCTCTGGTGCTTCTGCAGCATCGTCTTCAGATTTTTCTGAATCATCCTCTGCTGCTTCACTAAATCCTAAATCGTTCTCTGCTACTAATCCTTCTTCTGCAATTACCTCTTCTTTTTCTTCAGAACCTTCTAGTTCTTGAAGTTTAGCGGCTAACATATCTTTTAAATGAGGAGTTAAACTCTCTTCTAAAGATTGTTTTGCATTTGCGATAGCGGCTTCACGAACAGATTTAGCTTCAGCAATAGCTTGCTTGAATAAATCTTTGTTTGCCATTTTTACAATAAAATTGTTTGATTTGTACGATTATTAGAATCGTAATGTAAATTTGTAGTATAGGATATCGTATATTAACGATATATTTGTATATAAATATATAGTATTTCCTAAAACAGTAGACTTACTTAAAAATAATTAGATAGCAGAAAATATTCGAGTTAAGTATTCCTTTACTTCACCACTTTTAACGGCGGTTAGTGCTCCTTCTAAACTAGCTAAACTAATATTTTTAGCCTGCAGAGCTTTGATTGCTGTTACCCCTGATGCAATTAAGAATATTGCTACTATGATATGAAATACAGCATTGGATATGTTATGTACTTTTTTAGGATCTTTAACAAACTTATGTACTACCATTTCAATAGGTCTAATATATAAGTGGTGTAGTTGATCTGCTAATTTACCCATATCCTGAAAGTACTTTTCAGCTGCTGCTGGTTCGTCTGGTTTTTGACCGAAGTACTCTCTTACTCCTTTAGATAGATTTCTACCTACCCTAGCTATAAGACCTAAAATTGCAGGTAATGCTACTACTAAGCTAGCTGTTGTTAATAACCCTTCTTTAGGATCATCTGCTTTATCTAACTCATTATCTAAGCCTTGAGCTAATACTTTAAAATCATCTCCTAAAGCAGCTGCTAGTTGATTAATTTTATTATCGTCTTCTAGAATAATTTGTACTAACTTCATTATGCTCTCAGTATGTCGTTTATAATACCGTCAAGTTTTACAAACTTAGATACAGCTTGAGCACTTTCATTCAAAGAAATAGGGTTCATGAATGCTCCATGTGTAGATGGATTAGATACGAAATCCCAACATACTAACTCGAAATCAGGTTGTACTTCTAAAGTACCTTCGTTCGTCTGTTGAACCGAACCTGTACCCCTGGATGAGATACCGATTGTATGTCCTGCTTTTATTATCTCTCTAACAATATTACCAGAAGGAGTATTTAGCAATTCTACTCTTCCCATTAGTTCGTCACCTTTCCACCATAATTCTTTTATGATATGAGATGCATTTTTTAAAGATACGATAGCTGATTCTGGATGATCTAATTCTCCGTAGGCGTTTCCGTTATTAACAAATTCTTTTACATACTTGTCAACTTCTCGTAAAAGTATTTCTTTATCGTATACACGTCCGTTTTGGTTCTTAGCGCCTGCACGTTGCAAAATACCTTCTACTTCGAATACTCCAGGTCTTTCTTTAGATTCTCTAAGAATAGGTCTAAAGCTATGAACTTCTACTAATAATGCCATGCTTATTTATTTTTTAAAATTTTGCCTTCTTTTAACGAAAACGTTGCTCCTCTAGAACTACTTGCCGAGTACCCTAATTGTTCTAACTCTTCTGGCGATAAACTTCTTGTTTTGGGAGTTTGAATAGCAAAATATTTAGCCATTACTGGTTTTAAATCTTCTTTGAATGCATTAGATACAGCTGGTGCCATAAATGAACCAATTTCTTCGTATATAGCTTCAATATCTTCTCTAGCATCTAAATACATTTTTTCAATTTTAGCAATATGTGTTGCTAGCTCGGTAGCACCTTTTCTAATTCTTGCAGCTAAATCTTCATTATCTGCATTTTCGTAATTGATAAATTGCTCTAATTTTTCTGCTGCAGCTTCGTTTAGAGGCTGTTTATCCTCTAATATATTGACAATAACTTTTTTCATAGCTTCTTTCAGTTCAGCTTTTTTCATTCCGTTGAAAGTATCTACTTTATTATTATCTTTAACTATAACCATTTTATCATGCTTATCTACTTTAGGAGATTCTTTAGCCATTAAATTTAAGTAATGGTTGCAATCTTTTTCTAAGTTAGACATAGCTTTTTTCTTAGCTTTTATATATTCTTCTTCTGTTACTGATCCAGCAGAATCAACACCCATAGCATCTAATTCAATATCAATAGCACGTCTGATAGTTTCTGGTTTGTAACCGTCTTCTGATTTATTATCGTATACTACTTCTTTCACCTCTGTAATCAGACCTTTATTGATAAAGATCTTCACTGCATCTTCATATCCGTTAAAGCGAGTTACAAACTGTGGGTATTGCTTTTGAGCATCTCTTAAGAACTCAGCTTTTGTATATCTGTTCTCGTTTACAGCGTTAAACTTTTCTTGTAGTGTTTTCATTTAGATAGTCTATTAATTTTGTACTCGAAGGTCTGCTTGGTCGGCTAACTTTTTTAAAGCCTAACTTTTTCGCATAAATCGTAGCTTTATTATCTTTTTTCCCTCCGAAAGCATATCGAGTAGCAAATGCATCGTTTGCTCCGGGAGTATAAGTAGAACCACCAACGTTAGTTACATTAGCCTCTTGTAATACTTCTTGTACTAGTTTCCTCAATTCACTCAATTTCATACTATTTCAAGTTCGTGAACTAGTTCATAATACTGCATGAGGTTTACTAAGTGGGTATCTCCTATTTTCTCTTTGTTAGAAACAGGTTTGATAGCTTTCTTTACCTCTTCTAATTTTATTTTAATAACCTGATCGGATACTTTCTGAGACAGCTTACCTACCTTCTCTGCTATTTTCTCTAACTCTTCGTTTACTATAGTTCTAAGGCGGGTAGTTGAATTTACAGAAGTAATAAATTCTTTTAGTATATTTTTTTGTTCCGGAAGAAGGTCTTTATAGTTATCGTTAAATTTTTCTAATAATATTTTAAATGTAAGTAATCTTAAATCTTTATCATACTTTGAATATTCTTCAATTAGAGTATCTTTTACATCTTCTTCATTTTGTGTCTTAGATGTAAGGTGTTCTAGGATTGTTGTTTTATTCTCAATTAGAGAACTAGGATCAACATTTTCTGCATTATTTTGTGTTTCTAATAAACAGTAAAGAGCAGCTAATGCTTTATAGTCTCTAACTTGAATTGCAAAAAATTCATCAATATTATAATAATTTTTTATCTCAGCAATAAGTTCGTATTTTTGCTTCTTAATAGTAGTTTGGTCTAATTTACGAGAAATTTCTGTTATTGTTGATAGTATTGCTTCCGCTCTTAGAGGAGTTACGTTATTATTTTTTGATATAAATTCGTATAGTTTATACTCTTTAGCTAAAGAAGATTTACCTGCATAAAATTTTTTTAGAATACTCACTGCTGGAGAATCTTTCTTAGATAAGGTATCTGATGCGATTTGCTTAATAAGCAATTCGAATATTAAACCCGTGTTCTTATATTTAGAATGTTTTACTTTCATCTTATAGTTTTCCTAATATAAATATGCTTTATTCACCTAAATCTCTGATATTGTCTTCTTTTAAGAGATTTGATTCATCTTTCGTTGAAGTATTGAAGACTATTTCCTTAAATACTTCTTTGTTTCGATGATATATAGCCTTCGTATTATAACTTTCCATTACATTTTCGTTATCACTTGGGTAACCGCCTCTCATACCCTGTCTACCTAGAGGATCTCTTCCTCCTAAAGGATTATCGTTTGTATGGTAAATTGACATATTTGTTCTAGGTCTACCTCCTTCTTCTCCTGGATCAGTCAACTTACGAGGAGGATTAGGATGATCTTCGTACCCTGGAGGTACTGAACCTAGATTAGCTCCTGGGTTTCTATCTGTAGCAGTAGAACGTCTACCGTACATTGATGCTAAGTCATGAGGTGTACCGTACGATCTACCTGATTGAGCAGGGTCATTACCTTCACCTTCTATTTGAGATAATCTAAAGTTTCGTTTGAAATCTTCTCTAATCAACTCTCTCATCTCGTTATACTTGTCTTCTGATAGATGGAAAATAGTATCGTAGATATAATCAGTTGAGAATAATTTAGTGTCTATCATTTGAGCAGCTAAATCAATCTTTTCTTTCATTAATGCTACCCTTTCTTGCTCGTAAACAATGGAAGGATTTGTTAATTTAATTTCAAAGTTAACTAAAGACTCTCCTGTAAAGCCTTGAGAATATAAATGGACTAATGCTATCTTAGTTAATTCAGATTCCATTATTTTTTGTATTCTTTCTACAGTTCTTGCAAAACGAATATCCTCTGCTGCTAAAGTAGCTTTACCTTGTAATTCACCTTCATACCCAAAATATGCTTTAGGAATCTTTAATGCAGCAAATAACTTATCTCTTAGGTATATAATATCGTTTGTTCCGTCATATTCTAACCCTTTCGTAGTTTCAATACGAGTAGAATTATCACCCCCTCTTACAGGTAAGTAAAAATCTTCCATCATATTCTGAAGGTTGAATCTTAAGTTATACTGACCGTCCGGACTCATATATGGAGTCTTTTTGATAGTGTTGATGGTCTTTTGCATAAACTGTTCAACTTCTGCAGGAGGTATTTGACCTACGTTAACATAGAACATTCTTTTTTCAGGTGCTCTCATTATACGATGTATCAACATCGCATCTTCCATCAAAGTAAGTTGTTTATAAATCTTACGAGCTGGTTCTAAATAAGAACGTCCATAAGGTAGGTAATTAGTATCTGAGATTAATCTAAAATGAGCTATTTCATAATTGTCTAATTTAATAACTTTTCTATTCGAATTAGGAGTATAATTGGGGCTCTGAGAAGTTGCTAACCCGTCTAGATCAATCTGAAAAGTTACTTTAGTTGGATTCTCTTCATCGTTTCCTTCGTGCCGAGAAACATGATAAACGGTATAAGGTAGAACATTATAAACTCCTAATCCTTCTGCTATTTCTAATTTTAAGAAAAAGTCTCCATACTTAACCATGTTACGAGTCCAAGACCATAAGTTAAACTCAATATTAAGTATATCGTAAAATAAATTATAAAGTACTCTCTGAATATTTTCATCAGAGGATCTGATAGCTAGAACTTCATTAAAGTCATTTTTTACAGTAGCCTCATCAGCTAAGATATCTAATGCAGAAGCTAAAATAGGATCTGTATCCATTGCTTCATAATCAGAGTATAGCTGTATTCTTAGAGTTTGAAAGTTTAGATTAGGGTTAAATATGTTTCTATTATTATAGATATATAATCTACTAAACCTATCTATTAGAGAATTAGTCTGATATTTACCGGTAGTTTGTATTTGATTAGGATCGATTACTTTTAACTGATCTCCCCCTACGTTACGTATAACAACGTCTGTAGCAAAGAGTCGCTGTAATCTGCTAAATAAGCCTTTATCTGCCATTTTATTAAAATGTCTTTAGTTATAAATATATTCGTTTAAAATAACCAGCTAATATCTTCTTGCTGCTGATTGCCCATGTCAATAAGATACGGATTATTTCTTTGTGATCCAACTGTACTTATAACAGCCTGGTTTTTTGCATTGAGATTTCCAAAAGAGGAAAGTTGTGCTCTAGCTAGATCTAAGCCTTGTTGTCTCAATTTCAATGCAGTATCTCGTACATATAGTGCAGTTGCGAATGCCATAACTAGGTCGTCATTATAGTTAGTTTGTGCTTGTGCTTTTCCATTTTTCCATACAAACACTCGCATTTCTTGTAGAAGTCTTTTAGACTGTATAGTTACACTTTTCTCTCTGATATACTCAGTCATCTTAGCAACAACTAAAGGGCGCGTTCTCATCGACATTGTAAAACCTGGAACGAGTTTATCTCTTTCGTATTTCGACATATAAGATTCTACTGTGTCTGTGTTAGAAGTAGAACTATAGTATACATTTTTATATTCCCTCTCTAGTATTTGTTCTATAGTAGACCATCCAATATTTGCATTTTCTACTACTAACAATGCATCGTTATATTCAGATGCAATTCCTACTAAAACGTTTCCAAATTCTTTAGGAGATAGTTTTCCTCTATATTCTGCTACCTGCGTACAGTTCTCTATATCTATTACGTGAAACGTAGAATAGTCAGTAGAGTCGCCTCTGGAAACGTCGGCTGTAACCATATAGGATTTCTGATAATCAGGGCTTTCCCACACCCATAAATTTCCGTCAACTCCTCTTTTCTCTGTTGGATCTTTTTGATAAGTTTCTTCATAAAATATTAGATCTTCTGGTTCAAATACTGTTTCACCTGATGATAGGAAGTCACAATCACACTCTTGAGCTGCCATACGAGGACCTAAGTCTCTATCTTGCATATCCCTCCATATTTGATTTCTTTCAGGATGGACTATCCAAGGTAATTTTATAGGAATAAAAGAATTTTCTCCTGTCTCCGCTTTAGTATATGTAGAATGGAACCAGTTACCGATACCGTTCGGAGTTGATAATGCCATACATTGTCCGCCGGTAGCTAAAGTTTGTTGTGCTGCTGTAAAGGTTTCTTCGATATTATCAATAAAAGCGGCCTCATCTATCAAAAGTAACGATACTGCTTCAGAACGAGCTGAATCCGAGTTACTTGATTTTGCTTGAATTTTTGACCCGTTTTTAAGTCTCAGTGATAATTTATTCTTTTCTACTGCGTTTAGTCGTAACCACTTAGGTAGTTGTTCGTACATGAACTGTACCTTCGTTACTAAGTTTCTTGCAGTTGCTTGGGTTGTTGCAAGAGCTAGTACGTTTTTATCTTTGTGAAAGATCATTAACCATAAAGAGTATCCAGCTGCTAAGGTTGATATACCTAGCTGTCTAGACTTTAACGTAATAAGGTATTGATTATCTCTAAATAAATGTAATACTTTTTCCTGGAATGGGTATAGATTAAATAAAATTCTACCTCTTGTAGGATGTTGTATATAGCAATACTTCTTCATGAAGTATGCTGGATCTTTAGCACATTTTATATATTCTTGTGCTATAATACTTTTAATATCTTGCGACATAACTGATTAGTTTATATCTCTATTCCTCGGATCTTATCTAAAGTTCCGAATCTAGATTGAGTTGCATTACTTCCTTCTTTTTTAGTAAAGATTCGACGTAATATTATTCCATTGATATCTTGTTGAGAATCCGTGAAATAAAAATCACCATCTCTCTTTCTTATATGAGCATATAAAGTACCCCCGTGTTCTTCTATAAAGGTATCAACAGGTACAAACTTTCCGTTTTTAAAATGAACAGTATTTCCTTCTACTTCAAACTTAACTTCCATATCTCCTTGATAATAATAGTCGATAGGACCCCCCATTGGAATAGTTCCTTGTATAACAGTCTTAATAAGATCTTCAGGTATTTTTCTAGATACGTCAGGTATAAGTTTATTTCCTGATAAATTTATTCCTTCTAGGTTATTGGCTTCAACTCTGTCTTGATAAAACTGATAGGCATCTTCATAAAAGTCTGTCAACCATTCTCTTATTCCAGAGTTAGTTGTTGACATTGCTGTCATTCCCTTAATACCTCCTCCTGCAAGTGTAGGTGCTTGATTACCCTTCGCCGATACTTTTACATCAGCTCCTCTAACTTTCAAGATAACGTCAGCATAAGGTTCAGTATTAAATTGATTCAACCCATCTACCTTTTCAGCAACTTGAACTCCTGTTATTTCAATACCGTTAGTACCTTTTAAAGTTTTAATTCCAGGTACAGCATTTATAGCATCGATTATACCATGCTCTTGTCTTTCAGAAGTTTCTATTTTGCTCCCTCCTGTACCTCCAAATTCTTTTGTTTTTTCTAAAGCACTAAAACTTACTTCATTTCCTTCGCTATCTTTGAAAAAAGGAAATTGATTAATTCTAGCACCTCCTATCTTTCTAATTGCATCTACCTCCATAGAATAAAAGAGGGGTGCATAAGAATCGTCGTTGTAGGTAAGTGTGTTTTGACTCCCGTCTTTAAACTGAAATGGAGCTTTATTTTCTATTTTATTATCTATAACCTGTAATCTAGAATATTTTCTACTTGCATCACTAAAGTCATTCCACTTTAAAACTCCTTCGTCTAATCTAAAGCCAAATAGAGATTCAAAAAGATTCATATCCTCTTCGTTATTAATATCAGGATATCCCTTCTCACATCTATAAGACCATTCTAGTATTACTTTTTCTACTAAGTCCATTATGCTGGTTCTTCTGCTGGTTCTTGAAATTCTACCTCTTCTCCTCCTAGATCAGCTCCTCCCGCTTCTTCTTCACCACCCGCTGGCGCTGGTGCTTCGCTTTCTGCTCCTCCACCTCCTCCAGGAATACTACCGGTTCCCCCGCCTGATGAGCTTGATGAACCATCGTCTTCTCCTCCTTCACCAGGTTCACCGCCTGTGTTAGGACCGTACTTAAGAAGTTCGTTTAACTTATCTAAAGCCTGCTCAAAGTCTGATAATCTATTTATATAGTAGCGCTTTCCTTGAATCTGAGCTTCAAATCCTTTGCCGGTCCATTTAAGAATAAAGTTTTGTTTATTTTTTAACTCTACTCTGAAAGTAGAAGGACGGGGTGCTACCCATAAAATCTCTTCAACAAACTCTCCATATTGATTAGTTAGTAAAGATTCTACAGCCTGTTTTAAACTTGGAAACTTAGCTAACATCTTATCTGTTGCTGTCTCAAGTACTGTTTCTTCGCCTGCTTTTTCTAAAGGCTTTTCGTCTACCTTTTCTTTAGGTACCTCAACTGGCTCTTCTTCTATTATTAACTCTGCTAATGACTTATCCTCGTTCATTGAACGTCTTTGTTTCATCATAGCATACTGACCTGGATATTCAGTTCTTAAAAAATGACGTAATGCATTGAAAGTCTTGCTCACAATTTCAAATACCTGTCTTGCTTTTTCGTCTTTACGAATATCGTCGATATGCATTAATTCTTTTGTTGAAGCAACTGCGGATGATAGGTTACGAAATAAGTTTTCAAAACTAGGTAGCTGAATGACTTTATGACCAATTGCTCCTGTTTCAGGATTCACCTTATCAGTTTTAAAATATGTGGATAGGTCCTTATTAAAGAAGTCTTCATCTTTAATTGGTCCGTATTTATCTTCTATAGATTTCAAAAAATCCTTGGAAACATCTTTTGGTTTTAAGATATTACCTTCTTCTTCATCTATCCTTATTAATTCATTTGGTGAATGTTTGTGAATTTTTCCATTAGGTAATTCAATACTGTAGTATTTTTCATCTTTAGCACCGTCTTCTTTATCTAAAGATTTTACAACACCGGTGCCGCCATGATTCATTTTTACTTTATCTCCAACTTTAAAATGAGATTCTTTTTTAACTTTCTTTTTTTCTGGTTTTGGTTCAGCTTCTTCTTCTTTTAAGTATACCGAAGTATTTTTTAAAAAACTATCTATTTCTTTTTTAGGTATGTGTAATATTTTTACATTTTGATTATTAACCCCATATCCTTTAATACTGTAGAAACTTTCACCATCATCGTCAAATTGATATTGAATTGAAACTATATCCCCTATTTTAAATTGGGTTCCTTTAATAGAAGTTTCTTTATCTACTACTACTGTTTTTGGGAAATTTGATGATTCTTCAGTTAAAAACTCGGCATCATCACAGTATTCTGATTTTACAGGATTTATTGCTGCTTTATTTGTAGCTTTCATTTCAGCTAGTACTTCAAAGTATACTTCCTCAATAAGTTCTCTAAATTCTGCTTTATTCATTATCTAATTTCTATTTAAAGAATTTTTCAAGTATCTCAATTTTATCATTAGCATCAACTAACATAACTAAAGCTTCTTCGGCATTTCTATAGTAATCTCCTGTAGAATGGTCACCTATACCTGCAGGATGTTCTGAAAGTAAATTTAGAGTAAGTAATGCTTTTGACTTTTCAGCAATAGCAGATGACATTAACATATCAAATAATTCTTTCTTCATTTTTATATTTTTTTAATATCCAAGACGCTTAATAGAAGCAAGAATAAAGTTAACCGCATGTGCCATTGGAATATTATAAATCTTAGCTAACTTCTTTACAAAGTTCAATACCATTTCATCACCTTCAGGATTAACTCCTCCTTCTGCAATACCCCCTGCATGATCTCTTACTATTTTAGCATTTTTTAAAATTGCAGTAAATTGTGGTGTTCCACCTTCGATAAAACCAGCTACTGGGTTGTATTGATCATCTACTTTCTGTAATACTACAATGCCTTTTAGTCCGATTTGGCATTGAAATTTATGTCCCCTAAAGTCTATAATATCTCCAATCTGGTATGCCTTTCCTGTGATATCACGTGCTCTATCATCTTCTTCCTCTTCTTTCTTCAAACTTTTTTCTTTAGCCATCATAGCTTGAACCTTCTCGATAGTTTCCATATCTTTAGGTGTCATCTTCATTCTACGAGTAAACTCTTTAGTTTTTGGATCTTGTACTAACTCTGTTTCACCTTTCATTTCATTCATATCAACGTTAGTGTCGATTACTTGAATATCTTGAGTACCAAAGTCCATCTGTAAATCGTATGCAAGTCCTGGGTTGGTTAAGTAGTATGTATCAGAGCCGTCTATTTCTACTGCTTTATCATAAGCCGGGTTATCGGCGATAAGTTCTAATGCTCTTTTTGCATCTCTAATTGCTACTTTAATATAGAATTTTTTATTACCATACTCATACTCATCTGAATCTATATCCTCAATTTCAGCTTCAGCAAGTTTAGCACCTGCTTTTTTCTTTTTAAGATCGTACATCTTATTTCTAGCAGCATCTCTTTCTGCTGGCATCTTTGCAGTATCGTTAGCAATAGTTTCTAAATCTGCATAAGATTCTTCTGCTGCTTCACTAAACATCTTTTGAAAGCCAGCAAACTTTTCTGGGAAATAAGCTCTATAGTAAAGTTTTTTAGCATGGGCAACTAAACCATCTCTATCTGATTTATACTCTTCCCACTCATTCCAATAAAAATCTACAGCATCTTCTATTGCTGATTCAAAATCATTATCAAAAGGCATTGGCATCTCTTCTGGTTCTCCTAAGTCTTTATGAATAGACCTATTCATTATGCTTTGATCTGATGAACCCCAATCTTCTTTCAATACAGCTTTTTTAGCCTCTGTCTTGCCCATGGCTTTTTTGATAGCCTTATCTTTCACTCCTTTATATTCTTCCTCAGGCTTTTCTATTTTTCCGTCTTTATCGTAATCTTTCCCTTCATTGTAACGACAATACGACATACTAACTACTGTATAATCTCCTTCATCGTTATACTTACGGCATTCTCCACCTACTACTCTATAGTGGTGTTCGTATTCATTAACAGAAGCATCTAATTCCTGGTCTTTACCGGTTCCGGCAACAGCAGCGTCTAACTCAGCTTCTAATTTCTTTTTCTCAGCTGTTAAAGCCTTTAACTCTGGTACTACTGATTGATCACCACCCTTATACTTAGCTGCAAGAGCTTTCATCTTAGCGACGATCTCTCCATGTTTTTTCTGTATGCTTCCTACTGATACTTCTTCTAATTTATTTCTATTATTGTAAGATTGGTATAAAGCTTCCGCCTCATCTCCTCTTCCAACAGCTCTTAACTTTTCTATTAAGTTTCTAATATTTTGAGCTTCTTCTATACCCGCTTTGTACCATCTATGGTCATCAGACATCATATAATACCAATCATGTTCTTTCAATGCTTTTTCTAACTGTTGCATTAAGTCTCCTTGAGGTTCATCTTTCTTACCGTAGATCTTAGATAGGTCATATGCATCTTCTTTCATATTTCCATCTAACTTAGCCCAACATTTCAAAATATTTGCTTTTAATACATCTCTATTTACATGAGGTTCACCTGCTCCTTTTAGCCCTACTTGTCCAACTTTCTCTGAATAATTAAAGTCAGATAATATAATATTCTTATCTTGATCTATATGAAAGGAAAATTCATCTTCTTTTCCGTCTTTATATTGAAAATGAGTATCAAAGGCCATTTCTTCTAACCGTAAGATTTTCGCACTAGCGATTTCCATACCATCTTCTTTCAAAGCCATTGCGGTTGCCTTAGCTACTTCTTTGGCAATCTCTTTTGTTTGATTTAGATCGAATTGAAGACCTTCTTCAGCTTCTTTAATATCTAAAGATTCTCCTTTTTTATGAAGCTGAACTTGTGCTCCTTGTTTAGCTAAATCTTTAGCTTTATTTTCGTCATCTGTATGAATTACACCTTTATCCATTTCTAGTATAAGTTTTAATTTACTTTGTAATGATTCTTGTAAGCGAATCAATTTCTTTTCCATTTTCTTAATATCTTGTTTTGGCTTCACATCATATGTACCACCTTGTATCGCTACTATAGCTTGTTGAATTTTTTCTAGACGAGCTTTCAATTCATTAAAAGTCATCGGTGTATGATTTTCTTTCATATGATATGAAGTAAGTATTTTATATACATATAAATAGGTGTTTTATTACTTGACTTACTCTACACTTTCTTTCTAGCTGTTGCCCCAGTTCTTAGCACCTTTCTTACGGCACTTTACAAGTGCGCCACTTGCATATGCACTAGGCCATACCTTGTAGCGAGCCTTAACTTTATGATAGCAAGCATCCTGCTTTTCGTCCAATGCTGCACCTTCCTTCTTAGTAGCAACATTCTTTGCTGCACCTCTACGTTCTGGGTTTGGATCTTCTCTACGCTTACGACGAGCGGCACTGGCACGGCCTTTCTTACCTAATGTATATGCTTTACTCTGTGGTAAGCACTTTGGCTTGCCTTCACTGTCACTGCCTCTAGCGCAATCACCCTTAATTTTACCATCGGGTCCAAAACGTACCCACTTCTCTTTAAACCACTTTCTTAAATCTTCGTCCAACGTTCCAGTACTGTTAACTAGATCATTGTAGATTTTTTCTAGCTCTTCAGCGACTACATCCTTTTTTTTTTCACCCTCTAGTGCCATTTGATTAGGGTCTGGTTGACTATCTAATTCATGGTAGCTAGTATTAGCTTGATTTATAAAGCTTTGTGATTGAGAGATATGATCTTGGATCCAACCGGGAATATCTTTTTCTTCTGGACCAATCTTATACATTAATTCACCTGCATTTCTAATTATATCTTGCAGTTGACTTATAGCCATTGATACTTCGTGATCTTGTTCTTCTTTCTGTATCTTTACAGCTCTTATTTCTTCTCGTACTACTTGTACTAATTCTGATATTTTCATTTGCAATGGTAGTTTAAATATCTTTGTAATGCTTTTGCAAAGTGTGTTCCTTTGTCTTCTAATTTACCCTTTTCTGCTCTTACCTTTGAACAAGATAAAGTACCTAATCTTTTTTTCAAAATACCGGGTTTAACAGGATCATCTATTCCTTCCATCAACATCTCCATTAAATGAGATATATCTACTACCCATAGTTGAGGGTCGATTCCGTTTTTTACTAATCCTGAAAGTCTTGTATTTCCTGCTACTAAGTCGTAGTCTGTATCGCCGAATTTGACAACAATAGACATTTCTATAACTCCTTTTTCGAATGCTTGTTTAAATCTTTCCTTTTTAGGTTCTTCTAATCCATCAAAATCTAAATCTACATTACCGAGAATGTTTTTAATTTTAGAAAATGCGACTGGTTTACCTTGCTTAGCTATTTCCAACCACTTCTCCTTCCCCATATCTTCAAATTCAGGATATCTTATAGCCTCTTCCCATTCGACTTCGAAATTGGGTTTTGTATACTGTATCTGTTTTATTTCGAGAATTATATCAATTAATTTCATCTCATATGATTTTGTAGCATTTCAAATAATAATGCAGCTAGACCAGCAAAAAGTATCCATAAAGCCTTATTAACTCCATTTCTCCACTTTTTCAATTCGTCTAATTCCTGCATTTTTACTTGGTAATCTTTTTCGTTAGACTGAATGGATAGTCTAAAGTCGGTATTCTTATTAGTCTTAACTACAAGGCCATCTTCTGGGTTAAGTAACATAAATTTTAACTCAGAGATGTCTTCTTTAAGATCTTTCACATCCTCCAGCATTATCTTTAACTCTCCATTAGGCATATGTGTTTTTATATGCTTGAGCTCAAGTAATACTCCTTCAAGTAGTTCTTTTTGTGTCATTACGTTTATATTAGGTAAAAAAGGTTACTTATAAATAGTTAACTATCCATATTAATCTTCAGATGTTTAAGGTACTCTTGTAACTTATCTAAGATTTCCTTTTTAAACTTACTATTATTATGTTTCCAATCTTCTATATCACCCTGTTCTGTTATGA
>Ga0194133_10004178_pt1 | contig 19683 bp, 14 predicted proteins | sample TA2KigOf40mmetaG_FD_155448 | JGI IMG/M metagenome (GOLD analysis project Ga0194133, IMG submission 155448) | Freshwater microbial communities from Lake Tanganyika, Tanzania - TA2015055 Kigoma Offshore 40m | ecosystem: Environmental > Aquatic > Freshwater > Lake | place: Tanzania: Lake... | reverse complement strand
GAATGCTCCGGCTTTAATTCAAAATTGTGAAAATTATACAAGTGCCACTTTAAAAATTCAAATGTAAATATATGGTTGTATGTTACATTCAAACAAATAGGAAAACGCATGTCAAGTTCAAACCGCTTCTTAATTACGGAAATGTTGGTATCATCTAATACAGGAATATAAACCATCAAGTCGGCAACAACGGGGGTGTCATCCACCGAATACTCCGACACATTTGTTGGTGTAAATATGTTAAAGTCTTCGTTGTAATACAAACGCGCGACGCCACGGCTGTTATCAACGTGCACGATAAAATCATAAATGTCGTTCAAACATGGCGTTTCTTTGGACTTAAATTCAATCCATTCCAACATTTCGGCTTTGGCCTTGTCTACCATTTCAACATTCAGCGGCGTGGTGTTGTGCGTTAAATACCGGGATTTCGTGTAGTATACTTCTAACCCGTCCTTTACAGCAACGTAGGTGGACGTGCTTGGAACAATAAAAAATGATTTAAGGTAGGTAAGCATTTGGTTCAGTTGGCTTAACCAGTCCAACAAATATGTGTCAGAACCAGTTACACATGTGAAAAAAATGTGTAATAGAACCGAAATATACATTGAAATGGATACGAGAATTGAAATGTAATAAGGGTGAAATGTAAAGGCAAATTCGTCAATTGTCATATCATGGACCGAATAACAATATGGCTCGGGGGTTTTTACCATACAATATGTAACTATCGTTGGAGGGTTCATGTATAGTGTATAAGTGTAGAGTCGTCGTGTATAATAACAGTAAATATTATTGTTATTATAGTTGTATAACATCAATTTATATTATTTTTACCCAAGGTATAAAGCGCTGAAAGCGCTGTCTAGACTGAGTAAAGCGCTGAAAGCGCTGTCTAGACTGAGTAAAGCGGTAACTGTGTAAACTAGACTAATACACCGGATATGAAGATTGTGGGTATCTGTTTTGAACTGGGGAAGGGGCGTTTGTTGCCGAACCATGGTTTGCGTTTGCTTGTGATTGTTGCTGTTGCTGAGATTGTTGAGATTGCTGCTGAGATTGCTGCTGTTGCTGAGAACCGTTTGTCGCCATTTGTTGCGAGTTCTTACTAATATAAATTGTTTTTGCGTTCGGGTTCGCACCAAACATCATAACCAAAATTGTAGACACATATGTCATCAAAATAAACGGAATAAACACAATGAACCACGAAATGATGGAGAGGCCGCGGTTACACAACATATTCAAAATAACCACAAATATAAGCATGATGCAAAACTTGAAAAAGGCGGTAATATAATCATTTCTAAACAAGTCAATTGTGATTTGAACGAGAGAAAAACCTAAATATAATAATGCCGGAGCACATAATCCTTCAACTACCATTTTTTATGTATATATTTGATTAAGGTTTTTATTTACACTATATACATAAAAAAATGTTTTTTGTATTGGGCTGGAATGGCATTAGTTAGCGTAGCGCCAGTCCAGTGATAGTATTTTTTGTTTTTTTTGTTGTTTTGTCGGTATAGGTATCGTCGTTATAGTTATTGTTATTTACTTCTTCTTATGAAACACCGCAATTCCGTTCTTAAACACGCCGACTTCATCACCAACATCATCATCCACAGAAGAATAGATTATACCGTTCTTTTCATCGCTTGTAAAGTATGCTTTACCGTTTATCATTACTTCGGATACTTCTACTTCTTCCTCTTCCTCTTGTTCCTCTTCCTCTTGTTCATCTTCTTCCTCTTCTACTTCTTCTTCTACTTCCTCTTCTTCTTCTACTTCCTCTTCTTCTACTTCTTCTTTTACAACAGTATTTTTCTTTTGTTCAATTGGCTTCTTCTCTTCCTCTTCTTCTTCTTCTTCTTGTTCTTCTTCCTCTTCTACCTCTTCCTCTTCATCTTCGCCGTCTTCATCTTTATGTAGAGGAGGGTTTGTTTTTACTACTTCAACCTTCTCAACCTCTTCTTCTACCTCTTCTTCTTCAACTTCATCATCATCATCATCATCATCCTCCTCATCAACTTCCTCCTCAACAATTTTATTATTTTTGATAGTAGTATTTTCACTGATTGATACGATTTTTGTTTCAACCGTTTTTACCGGCTCTTCTTCCACCGGCATTTCGTCAATGACATGAAGCGATACATTTTCTTGCGCCTCTTTTTGAAGCGCCGAAATTTTATGTTGAAGTTCCGTTACCTGCGTTTCCAACTTGCGAATGTAGCCAGTTTGTTGTTCCACGCTTCGTGCCATCTTTGCATATTCCATATAATCAAGTGACCGTCCTCCTCCTCCTCCTCCAACTGATTCTTGATTCTGGTTCTGGTGCTGGTTCTGCTCCAATTCTTGTATGCGTTTAATTAAATGCTTAACAATGGGGGTCTCCATCAAATGAAGATGGGTCTCTTTAAACACGCGATAATCTCCAAAAAATCCATTCAACATATAATTCAAATTTTTACTCATTGAGTCTTTTACATCGGTAATGATGGGGTTGATATCAAATGAATATAGTTCTGCGCCGGTGGTTTGATATGAAATTCCGTTTTCAAGATTTCCGTCCATTGTTTTATGACTTGGCTTAATGCTTACATACATATAGCGGCATTCGTTTATTTCAATTTTATGAATATTTACAAAAAAAGTATATAAAAAGTCAAATAGTATTTCAATATAAAGAACTCACGCGGCGCATTACAATATATCAATCATTATATCAATATCAACATATCAACATATCAATATATCAATATGATGAACTTGAATGACGCCCAAAAAAACGAACTGGTCCGTGTCCTCATGTCGCAAACCGATTATAGCGAAGAAGACGCACATCATAAATTGGAAGAAGCAAATTATGATATTTTGAAAGTAATTCGGGCATATATGCGGCAAGACACAGGAAACGCAAACGCAACAACCGCAACCTCAACAACAGCAACCGCAACCAAAAATCAAACAAAATTCACTGAAATACGGCATTTGATGGAGGCCGCCGAACAAAAATTTAGACGCGACCGGGAAAAGGAATTTCTGTATAAGCAATATTATGAGGAGCAAGCCAGACGCCGGGCCGCGGAATTACGAAAACCAAGCCGATGCTGTAAATACAATGGAGACGCCGGATTAGGATGCCCCAGTCCCCCCCCCTTCCCATTAAATAGGCATACCCAATGTTTGCGGAACCGGTTTCGCCCTGAAATTCTTCTTTAATCGCAAATTATTATTTGGAATGATTTTACTATTCACCATAAAATCATTGTTGTCTTCATACAATTCCGGCAAAATGTGCGTCATTGGTTTATTGACAACATAAATCATTTGGTCGCATTTAAATAAACTGCGATATTCTTGCACGCTGAGTGTCCCGTAATATTTGTTTAATAAATAAAATGGGTTCGGCGCAGGCTTGATGCTTTTGGAGTAGTTGTATAATTTCCCGTACAGCGAGTTCAACAAGTGATACCGTTCAAATTTGGTGGTGGTGTCAATGGCTTCATTCATTAAAAACGCAACCGCGCACTCTGGCGAGCAAAAACACCCATACACTTGGTATGAATCATTCGTTGCGCTTATTGGAATATATATGGTGGGCGTATCAAAATCGTGGGTGTCCCAGAAACACGCCGACCTCCCACTGCCTTTGGCGTGAATCAAATCCCCCTTGTGAAATGTGAGTTTCAACTGGTTTATCTTTTTCCATAATTCTTTTTGGTTGACTTCTTCTATTGCGGCATGAGCATGAGGATGAGCATGAGGATGCTGGTGCGAGTGGCACGGTGCGTGTGATACTGATGCCGCAATTGCGGATGAAGTTGCGGTTGCGGTTGTGGTTGCGCTTGCGGCGGTTCCAACACAAGACGCCTGCTTTGACCCATAAATCGTAAATTCGGACGTAGCGTGAATTGTTCCGTCGTTTATTATAGTAGTACTGGATGACGAGTTTAATTGGACCGCGGAGGAAGGCTGCGTAGAGGTGGTGGTTGCGTCTTCATATAAATCCTTTAACTCGGTCCCGGCCTTTTCTTGTGCATTATAACACACGACGTCTTCTACACTGGGGACATATTCAAACGTTCCAATGACTTTATCTTCGTTGGAAGATGCCTTTAAATCCGACAAACTGCACTTCAAATGTAAAATAATATTGGGGATTTCATTCCCTACATTGCCCGCATTTGATGAAAATTGCAGGAGTTTGCCGCCCTTGGGCTTACGACCCCGTTTCTTATAATTACTACTGAGCAACGAATAGGAAGCGGCCAATGCGTTTTCGTTTGCGGAGGCTTTTGCCAGGGCATCCATCATTCGCAATTCTTTTGCTTCTTTCACTTTTTCACGGGTATCTAAGATTTCTTTGTAGTCGGGGATAGATGAAAAAGTTGGGTTTTCTACTTCCATTGGTGTGTTGGTTGTGTTGGTTGTGTTGGAGGACGCCGCTTCCTTATCAGAGGCAGCCGTTTCTTTTTTCTTGGTTGTGCGTGATTTTTTTACGGGGGCTGATGCCTGGACGGGAGCGGGTGTTTCATTTGTGGTTGTCGTTGCTGTTTCAATTACGGTCGTTTCTGTTTCACTTGCACTTGTTATAGCACTTACGGTCGTTTCACTTACGCAAACCTTTTTTCTAGGCATATTTGTATTGTTGTATTGATTACATAACATTCATTCTTCAATTTAAATTGTTTATTTTATTCAATTCATAAAATAAATATAAAGACCATCCATTGTGGTTACTACGCCTTGTTGTGGCTACTCCTTGTGGTTACTACGCCTTGTTGTGGCTACTCCTTGTGGTTACTACGCCTTGTTGTGGCTACTCCTTGTGGTTACTAATCCTTGTGGTTACTACTCCTTGTTGTGGCTCGTCGTATTACTACGCCTTGGGGCTCGTCGTATTACTACGCCTTGGGGCTCGTCTTTTTTTGAGCGGTTAATTCAATGTGGCATGACCTACAAACCGGTATATAATTGTTGGAACCAATGACCACTTGGTCGGTTTCATTTGAAACCCGAAAGGTAAATATAGCAGAAGTTCCGTCCTTGCACTTACTGCACAACGACTTCAACTTATACACTTCATTACAATACGGAATTAATTCAAGCAAACCGCCAATCTTCTTACGCTCAAAGTCGCCGTCCAACCCACAAATATAAATCCGTTTTTTATCAATTTCAACCATATTTTTCACAATTCCGATATCTGGAAAAAACTGGCCTTCGTTAATCAGTATCACTTCCGCCAATTCAATTTCGGCGCCATAACTCTCGTTTATTTCTTTGATAGACGTCCCTTTGATGCACGGTATCATTTGTTTGTCGTGGGTTGAAAGCATTGTATCCGAATAACGGTTATCTCCCGAAAAATTAATCACAAGCACCGGAATGTTACAAAACATGCACTGTTTATACACTTCCAACAATTTGGAGGTCTTACCTGAAAACATTGGTCCAATGATTAATTCTAAATATCCTTCGCTGGGTTTGTGGGGATGAACGTTCATATTTTTTGAGTGATATTGATGTGTTGTTGTTCTATGTTGCTACATTATATTTTATATAAAAACGAATTCAATTTTTATATAAAGGGTTTGATGTTCTAGAATACAGGAATACATACAATATACAATAATAAATATGAGCACCAGCACCAATAAAAAAATAAAAAAACTGGTTTCGTTTGTTAAAAAAGAAAAGATTGTAGAAGACCCGCCGGTGCAGGCATGTACTGCCACGCCCACACCCACAACCGCCATCATAAAACATAGCAGCCGAACCACCGAACACCATCAAACCACGCCTTGGGTGGAAAAATATCGCCCGCATAATTTTGATGAAATCGTGCTTGACCCGTTGAATCGCACCATATTAAAAAACATATTGGATACAAACTATTTTCCAAACTTGTTATTTTATGGTCCTCCTGGAACCGGTAAAACCACGACAATCATAAATTTGGTGAATTCATATCAAGAAAAACTGAATCTACGGAATAAAGGGTTTATGATACATTTGAACGCATCCGATGACCGGGGCATTGAAATCATACGCACCACCATCAACAATTTCGTTTCTTCTAAATCGCTTTTTGGCGAAGGCATGAAATTTGTTATTTTGGATGAAGTGGATTATATGACAAAAAACGCACAAATCGCATTGCGATATTTATTAAATAGTTATAATACCGCCAATGTTCGGTTTTGTTTAATATGTAATTATGTGAGCCGAATTGACGAATCTCTCCAATCCGAGTTTGTAAGAATGCGATTTAACCAACTACCGGAACAAGAAATCTTGCACTTTTTGAGGAAAATAAATGAAAGTGAGAAACTGGGGCTGACCGATGACACCCTGACCTCCATACAACGCCAGTTTAATTCCGACATCCGCAGTATGATAAATTATATGCAAACAAACCAAGACGTCATCAGTAACTGTAATATTATAACCGATGATATATGGGAGACATTAACGGATATGTTTAAAGCGACCTCAGCCGCAACCGCAACAACGGAAACAGTAACAGCAACAACAGCAAGCGCAACAACCGCAACAGCAACAAAAACAAAACCATCCTCCTCATCAAAAAAAACAAAATCATCAAAAACCCAAAAAAGTATATCCCCATCCCCATCCCCATATGACTTCATTAATGAAACCAGTTTAAAATACAACATTGAACAAAAAAATATAATCAAGAATTATCTCAATTACATTATTCGCAAAAGACCTGAATTGGTGACGCGCAACTTATTAAAATGTGTGGAAAATGTCATGCATCTACAAGACCCAAATACCGTGTATGTTCTTAAATATATTATTTACAAGTTTCAAACCGTGTTTTGCCGGCCGGCCGGCCTAATCGGTTCCACCTAGACCTAGTTGATGGGCGAAATCATATGAAACATGTAATCATTTGATAGCGACGGCGACGGCGACTGTTTTTGGTGATACGATTTAAATCTGGTTTCTAACTTATTCATAAATGTGTTGGGCGGCGATTCTTTCATCGGGTCAAACATGCTGCGCTGTAATTCATACTGTTTATCATTCTTATTTTCGTCATTTTCATTTGACCCAACAATTTCAAGGGTGTTTTTCGGCTTGTTTGTTGTTTTATTTTTATAGGAATGGTAATCAATGTAATCAAGAACTGCGGGGTCGGTAGGGTCATACATGATGCTGTTGTTATACGTGGGAACAGTCATTGTCATTTTCCTACAAGTATGATGGTTATTCGCTGAATACATTTATAAATATTTGTTTTTTTTGTATTTTGGGGGTATAGAAACCTTTATATATAAATTAGAAAATATTGAAATAAAAACAACTTAAAGAAGGTATAGCATAGTCAATTAAGAAAGACCTATTTAGTATTGCTCTAAATGGAAATAATTACAAGTGTTGTTGTTGAAAAAAAAATGATGATTCCTAAAACCAAGACCCAGACCCAGACGCACAAGACCCAGACCCAGACCCAGATTATCCCTACTCTAACAAAATCCCGAAAAATGTATAAATCACATGATAGTTGTGCCAATGGAGGCAATGATGGCACAACTACCTTATATGCACCACCACCACCAGCCACGTTTGACCTTGACAATGCGTGGCTGTCATTTATGGCTAAAAACGACGACGAAGAACCGGATGATATATTTGGTTGCGAACAACAAGACCAAGACGAGTATAATAAATACAACGAAGACGCGGTTAATCCAAACACTCAAAAACTGCTGCAATTACCTCAAATTCAGGGGCCCATCAAAAAAACTTGCATATCCAAGAAACAACATCGTAAAACCTACACATTTCTTGACGACGAACCGCGGACTTTTCTAGACAAACTGGAACAAAAACAACACGATAACCTAGGACAAAAGGACAAACTAATCAAAGACCAACACCAACTCCAACCCAAAGACCAAGTCCAAGACCAACCTACACTTATTCCAAAATGTGGCCCAATTTACATTTCAACAAAAACGAAAATATCATACTTAAACAAAGCAATTGATATTAAGAATGTGTTTTGGTCTATTCCGATTATGCCGTATTCTACGCGCAAGGAAGGCATTATCAAGAAACAAATAAAATTCCACACAACAGACATTAATGAACTACGAAGCATTCAAGAGCGGCTCAAATCCGAACCATATTACGAAGACCAAGTCATTGAACACATTGACAACCCCGAAAAACAAAAGTATCAGCACAAAATAACCGTCGGGTTATGTAAAAAAGACATCATGAGCCATCATTGTAAAAAAAAGAGGGCGTTCTTCAACTGTTTTGTCCTGATTATGCGCATTAAAGATATGACTGCCGAAAACGCATACAAAGAAATGCACATCAAGGTGTTTAATACCGGAAAATTGGAGATACCGGGTATTCAAGATGACGCGGTTTTAACCACAGTATTAAATCACTTAGTTTCCATAATGCGCCCCTATTTGGGCGACGATTTAGATTATGTAAAAAATAAGTGCGAAACCGTTCTCATCAATTCCAATTTCAATTGCGGGTTTTACATTAATCGCGACAAACTATTTGATATTTTGAAGTATGAATATCGCATCAACAGCAATTATGACGCGTGTTCGTATCCAGGAATACAGTGCAAGTTCTATTACGTTCCCGACCTGGAAGGAACGCCGGCGCAAAACGGCCAGCAACCGGTTGACCCCCGCACAAAATATTATGAAATTTCATTTATGGTGTTTCGCACCGGAAGCATCTTGATTGTGGGGAAATGTAATGAAAAAATATTAAACGAAATATACGGATTTATTCGGTTGGTTCTTGAAAATGAATACAACCGGATTGGTATCCTGCCAACCGCAAATGACTTGCTGATGGCAAAGAAAAAGAACCCAAAATTGAGAACACGATACATAACCATCCAAGAGCCATTATAATTGCAAACGATATACAATGCTATTAATATTCTTTAAAAACGCTTCATTCTTTTCGGCACAATAATTGCTGTTATTAAAATAAAAATGACGATTGGTAAGTTCTTCATACACCACGGTGGAGTATTGCATGATAAAATGGTCCAATCTTTTTAATTTTGAACAATCGGCTTCATTTTCTATGAAGCCCCGTTTATATTCGTTCGGTATTTTAAATATTGTTTTTTTATACATAAACACCACCGCATCTTTCGGCGTTAATTTCAAAAACTGATTGTGCATATTAATGATTTGACCTAGAAATTCAATATAATAATACACCGATTTTTGTGAATGTAATGTCACCATATCTAGGTTTCGGGTGTATAACAGCAGTAATTTAAATATTGTGGTAATTGCGTTAAACCCGTTGAATAAAATATATTGATAATCTTGTGATTGAAGGTTGTATAACTGGGAGTCTTCGTCATTGAATGACTTGATTGCGTGTGCGAAGTATTCATTGATTACATACACGTATCGCACAAATATGGTGGACACTTCTTCATTTATGTGCGGTTTATACATTTCTATTTTTTCCAGATTCACTTTTAATGCGTTGGCGGTCTTTTCAATGTGTTTATTTGCTGGTGGCGGGTCTGGAATTGGAATTATATTTGGACTTGATGGCGGTGAATTTGTTTTTTTTGTCATGCTTCTTTTCTTTTCTTGTTAAAATAAAAAAATTAAAATAAGATTATCGTTTTTTCTTACATTATAATTATAATTATTTTATTTATGTTGGTTGGATTTTGATGGTTGGATTTGGTTATTTATGTTGTTTGGATTTTGATGGTTGGATGATTGGATTTGAATATGGATATAATAAGTAAATCAAAATGACTTAAAGATTTATGCGATGACATATCTATAATATTTACAAAACTAACAAATAACGATGTCTAGTAACGCTGGTTCAGCCGGGGATTCCTCCACATTTCGCTTGCCATCCGCGGTGTGCCTTCAACACGCCGCCAACCGTGCCGTGGTTGAAGACAAGCCCATTATGATGGATTATTGGTCCGCATCCCTGGACAACACTGTTGTCATCGGTGTTCGTGACAACAAGGAAAAACTGCTGGTTAAAAGCGAAGAAGAATACACCAGCCCCGTTTCCAAGATTTACAAAGTAGAAGGCGAATACATTGTTGTTACTGAAAACTCCATCTATTTGGTTTCCGCTTCTATTGCCAGTAAAAGAATTAGTTAAAACACGAAAACAAATGTTGTATTATAATATATACTCGCTGCCCCGCCGATATCATATAAATCGCATCAAAGGCAAAAATATATTATAATATTGTAAAATGACAACACCGCCACCAAATTCCACAAACACGGGGGTGGCACAAAAATGTGGCGGCATTTTAGCGCTTGCACCTCCGTCCAAAGTAATCAACGTCGTTGTCACGGTCCAACCCGGCAGTTTAACACTTACGTGGGGCATCCCTCGCTCCGTGAATCCCATCCTGTATTATAACATAAAATGGAAGCGTTCATCCGAGCCGTTTAGTCTTTTCACCAATTATGGAACCGCCGGATTTAACACGCTAACCATACCAAACTTGATGAATGGCGTGGGCTATGATTTCATGATTAGTGCTGTGAATGGATACAGTGCCGGTCCGTATTCGGATGTTGCGTCCGGCGTGCCCGGCGATGTCCCCGGCACTATATATGACATAACCTCCATATACAGCGGCAACACCTTTTTGGATGCGTCGTCCATCGCACTTCAATGGACGGCTCCAAACGACAACGGGTACCCCATAACCACATATAGAATTAAATACAAGCAAATCGCCGCGCCGGATGCTTCTTACACCTATGTTAATATTTCGCCGCCGCCGGTCACAATCCCGCCCACGTACCCGTATTACAAAATAGTGGGCTTAACCTTGGGACAATCCTACGTGTTTAATATCGCCGCAATAAACGCACGAGGCATCGCATTATACGGGTCGGGTTATGTTCATTCCATCGGCATTCCGCCGTATTTCCCGCCAGACCCGAGCGGCGTTATAACCGGCAACATAAACGGCGTGGTATCCAATAACCGCCTTCTTACATTTTCGTGGGGGCAATACAATTTTGACATCAGCGGCATTGACATCAGCGGCATAACTGGGTATAAAATACAATACACCAACGACTTGTCGGGCGCAAATAAATGGAATATGTTTCCAGCAATTGTTGTGGGCGCCGGCGTTCGCAGCGTTGACATTTCGTATGGAATATTAAACGGAACAAACTACTTTTTGCGATACGCCGCAATAAATGAATACGGAGAAGGGAATTACACAAACAATTATGCGCTGGCGACGGGATATCCCGGCAGTGTTCCAAAAACATTGGATTATGTAAATACGCTGCGCGGAAATATGAGCGCCAAGGTGGGGTGGGGGTGGTATTCCACCCTTTCAAACGCAAAAGACCCATTGAATTTTAGTTATCCCGAATTCAACGGCGGTTATCCCATTTTAGGATATGACGTGTATCGTTATAACCTGGATTTGTCCGGCGGCGGCGGAAGCAATGTGGTGGATGCCTCCTATATCAATGTACAAACCACCACAATTGACATATCCGGCTTGGTAAATGGTGTAGAATACTTGTTTAAAGTAAAACCCCGCAATATTTTGGGATTGGCGCCGAATTTTGCCTCCAATACGGTCATTCCGGTAAGTCGGCCATTTCCGGTGGTGAATGTCCAAGGCACGACATTTTCGGAACGCATTGTGTTGCAGTGGGTCCCGCCCACCTATCCCACCGAAACCGGAGGGTTGCCCATTCGCTATTACTTCATAGAATATCGCGAATACAATCTCTCCATTCCTTATGGCCAAGACATAACCAGCGTCATTGTCACGGAAAATATGTGGAATACCTTGACCACCGCCGTTGTGTCATTTTACACATTAAACCCCGTGCTAAGTTATAACATTTCTGGGCTGGTAAATGGGAAATATTACATCTTCCGGGTGGCGCCGGTGACATATGACACGCGCATTGGCGACATCAGCGGCGCGTTTGTGATTGACGCATCCAATGGCCGAAATTCATACACGGTTTCTCCGCTACCAGTAGGCGACGTTCCCTCCGGTGTTACAAACCTGTCGGGGACAATTGGGGATGGAACAACCGTAATTACATGGGGGGCACCAACCTTTATAGGTTCCAATTCTTTGTTGAAATACACGGTGCGGTACAAACCGAACAGTGAGCCCGATAGCGCATATGTCTATTTTACGACATCGCCCGTGGTTTATACCTACACAATTGGCAGTCTGTTAAACGGCACGCAGTATAAAATCCAGGTGTATGCCACTAACATCATCGGCTCTACCAGCGTCACCGTATACAACGACCCATCAAACAGTCTGTATATTACACCCGGGCGTTTGCCCAATGTGATTACACTGTTGCCGCAATACGCCATCGTGGGCGTGTCTTCGCGCATTTCATTAATATGGCAAACCCAGAGTTTATACGACCGAGGTGGTTACCCCATTATCAATAATTTTATACAGCAACAGCACACTGATGACCTGGGAAATGTGCTTTCCAATTGGATAACGTATTCAGTAAAACCGCCGGTTCCCATTTCTCAGGCATTTACTTCAAAACCGGCCGGATTAGGCGACGCAAACGGTTTTCCGTTAATCATACAAAATTCTGCATACAACACCTACTTGACGGCCATGACAAATTCATTTGAAACAACTTATGGCGGCAACCTGAATTTGGCGTGGCGGTATGGCGGAATCATGGCCGACCCCAACTACAATGATGGCATTTACAACCAAAGTTTTGCCTTCACGGTGACATTGAATATTAAAGTGACGCTGGACAACACGGCGGGCGCAGTTTTATTGAACACGACCCGCACATACTACATTAATTCCGGACTGCCGTACAAAGACATAAGCGGCGCTCAATATGTGGACATGTCAGACAATTTCGCAGTTTCCACCCTATCATTTACAACCACAAACCGTCTATATTTTCAGTTTTCATTTTTCCCAGACGGCATAACCGAAACCAGCGGATTGTATGCCGGGTACAGACGCCCGCTGACAATTGTTATGAAAAAATCCACGCTGTCGCCGCCAGTCCCGTATATTTTTGACAATACGACACTGGGAATCGGGACAAATGTTGCCACAAACACGCAATACATGCCATTAAATCCGGGTGAAGTGCTGGATTCATCCTTTGTGGTAACCGGTTTAACGGATGGTCGCATATACAACCTTCGGGTCGCAAGCCAAAACCGGTTTGGTATTACCTCTTTTTCAAACTTTATTACAAAGAAGTGCGGGCGTGTTCCCTATAAAATTGGTGCTTCAATTGAAAATTTATATGCGAGTGTGTTGGTTGTGTCTCGTGATGCCTACGGCATATCCGTGTTATGGAACCCGCCAGCAAGCGGCGGGTATGACATTACATCCTATATTTTTTCGTATTGCGAAGATGTTTCGGGACAATGGTTGTCACTGACCAATTACACCCCCGTGTTGCCAAATTCGCAAATTGTGTTCAATCAGTTTCGTGATATTACAAAAAGAGTTGCGGATGTCAGCACCTTTGGATACATCATAACCAATTATCAAATCGCTGGAACCGGCCCCACATCGCCGTCCTATTTGCTTAACAGCGGAAAACGGTATTATGTGAAAATGGCGGCGGTGAATGACTTGGGCACCGGCGAATTCAGCGACATACAGAATGTGATTGTCGGCAACATCCCTGGGCCAATTCGTGATATTGGCATTATTGTCGGCAATAACTCCGGGCGTTTGGTTTGGCGCGTGCCGCAAACCGACAACGGATACCCCATTCTAGATTACGCCGTTGAATATAAATCCAACTACGACATTGGATTTCGGAATGTGCACCCGCTGGTAATTGACGCAAGCGGAAATCCGCAGAACATTTTGCCCCCGGCGCCAATAGAGTCATTGTCACTCGCAGACCCGTCGTATGTTGCCATTGCGGAAATCGTGCAAACCGGCGTAACCTACACCTACGTCAGCAATCTATTCACAAACGAATTTGACGCTTCGTACATTGGATTTACATGGAAGGGATACAACCTTGGCGGCATTACACGGCAAACCATTCTGCGGTTTAAAGGGCATTTGGACAATTCGGGCGGACCGCTGTTGTTTGATGTTAGCGGCACCTACGACGTGTCATCGGCAGACATAACATACAGTTGGCCAATTACGCCAAATCGGTATGTTACTTTTACAAATCGGATGTATCTAGAAATTGTGTGCTCGGACCTCGGAAATTCGGGACAAGGGTTTTTCACCGTAAATGTGCGGTCTTACTCTATCACGGGCATTGCCCCGCTTCGGTCGGCTGGTTTAACTGGAACAAAATTCACGTTTGTGATTGGCGACGACCAAAACCCGCTAATATATTACGACGCTTCCAGCGCCACACCATACTTCTACTATTTTCGCGTAACCCCCAAGAACGCAATTGACTACGCCATTGAAAGCACCATTAACGACATCTCTAATGTGCGTATCGGCACCGCCGTGAGTGCGCCGGTCTTGGACCTAAGCGGCGTAGAAAAAGACGGCGAAATAACGCTTCATTGGAGTTATGGAACCCCCAATTTAATTTACGATTTTTATGTGGCGGTGGATGAATACAAAGTAAACCGGTGGCCAATTTTACCGGATTTAAATCACTCTATTACAACCGAACCCGCCGTAATTTATCGGGACACCAGCGGCGCATATATAAATAAAAATCAATTCACCATTTCACAACTTACAAACGGGCAAATTTATTATTTTTCTATATCACCACAGGTGGTGGTTTCACAGGGTGGTTACAGCACGCTGTATAATGCCCCGCCATCCAATACAATTATGGTTTCACCCGGCGCAGTTCCGCGTTCCGCGGTGTCAATTGTGCCATACGGCGACAATGGTGTAATGACGCTAACCTGGATTCCCGGCATTGACCCGAATGACTTCAACAACAACACCAACCCATTTGATTTGCCGTACACGCACCCCATCCAAAGTTATGCGGTTCAATACTCCACCACGAATGAACAAGACAATGACGTTACCTGGAACACGTTTTACACATATACGCCGCAGAACCCCAGTGATTTTCCTAGTCCGGGTTCAACCGTCAACACCACAATAACCGGCCTCACCAATGAAGTAATCTACTACTTTCGGGTATTGGTTACAAACAACCTGGGGCGCTCTCGCAACAACGTCACTGTGACTGGACGCCCGTCCTTGTTTCCGTATGTTCCGCGCGATTTCACGAACTTTGGTGTGTTTGTTATATACAACGTCGCAACCACACGCTACAACATTAATATTAATTACAACTTGCCGTTGTATAATGGAAATGCGCTGAATTATGTTTATACGTATGAATATACCAATAGTTTGACGCCGACTGCCAGCGGCACGACATGGTGGTCGCTGTTTGATACAAACGGAAACGGGGTTGCGCTGCTAAGTGAAAGCAAGGTGGGCGGCGCGGACCCGCTTTCATCCGCATCAACGCCACTGGGTGGACTGCGAAATGTGAACATTGTGTGTAAAAGTGGTCTGGGGCTGTCCACCAACACGACCCGGTATTTGCGCTTTATTGCGACGGGATACATCACGCCCAATGTCATTGGGCCGGTTCCCGCAATTATTGACCCGATTATTGTTCCGTTTACATTTTTATAAAATCAATCATTTCCAAACTTCTGCTAATTTGATTGCCTTTTCTTCCGGTATAGCATCTGGAAATTCAACATTAAATTTTATTTTTACACATCCGGTTTCACCGTTTCGTTCCATTCCCATGCCATGAATGGTTTTAATTGTTCCGGGTTTGATGACGTGACCGGCCGGATTATTCAATTTATATATACGGCCACTCAAATGATTTATTTCAAATTTAAACCCACACAACGCTTCTTTTAGTGAAATTGTTTTTTCCATAACAAGGTCTAATTGCTGCGGCTTGAAAATGGTGTGTTGCGCAATGCTGACAACCACGTGCACGTCGCCCCGTATGCCCGCTTCGTTCATGTGTCCGCAGTTATTCAAAATAATGGTTTCGCCGTCCAGCATACCTTTTGGAACACCCACGTGTATTGTTTCTTTTGTGCTGACATTTTGATTTTCGTGATACATCCGTTTTTCAATTTCAATTGGAATGGTGGTTCCTTTATACGCTTGTTCTAGCGTGATTGTTAGGGCTTTCACTATGGTCTCGGGTTGTGTTTGTTGTGGTTGTGGTGCGGGTTGTGGCGGTCCGCCCGGTCCTGGATGGTGTGTAAAAAAGAACGGTTGTTGCGGGGCGCCGGCGTTCATAGGAAATGTCTGAAAAAACACCTTGGGTCCTTGATTTTGCGGCATTTGAAACCCGGGCATTCCCCCTCCAAATAACATACTAAAAATGTCTGGTCCGGGATTGCCCTGGTGAAACATAAACGGCATTCCTTGTCCTCCCATTCCTGGACCCATTCCTTGCCCCATTCCTTGTCCCATTCCACCAAAACGCCGTATCATATCATATTCTTGCCGTTTATTATGGTCGGACAAGGTTTCATACGCGCGGTTAATATCTTGAAATTTCCGGGTGCTTTCATCTGTGTTCCCATTTTTATCGGGATGATGAACAAATGACAACTTACGAAATGCCTTTTTGATTTCATCTTCATTGGCGTTTTCAGCAACACCCAATATTTCATAATAACTTGGTTCTCCGGTTCCCATTTATTGTAATAAATATATTTGAGATATGCTTAAATATATTTATGTAATTATTTATAACCAAAAACCGAAAAAATAACTCTTTCATCTGTCGTCCCCATCATATGTCATCCATTCCCTTTATTAATAAATATCAACCCCACAAAATAAAAGACTTTGAACAACTGGATGAAGAAGTAGTGACACTAATTGATTCGTTGATACAGATGAATAGTCTCAACATACTGCTGCTCGGTGATTCCGGTTCCGGAAAAACGTCCATCATAAATGCCATCATTCGCGAGTATTACAGAAGCAGCGGATACAACGCCGAAAACATTCTTGTGTTAAATAGTTTGAAAGACCAGGGCATCAGTTATTATCGCAATGAAGTAAAAATATTTTGTCAGACGTGTTCTTTAATCCCCGGGAAAAAGAAAATTGTGTTGCTGGACGATATTGACTTGATAAATGAACAAGGTCAGCAAGTGTTTCGTAATTTTATTGATAAATTCAGCCACAACGTCCACTTCATTTCGTCGTGCACAAACATACAAAAAACCATTGAAAGCCTTCAATCGCGGAACTTTATCATTAAAATCAATCCATTGAACAATGATTGTTTATTCAAGATTATGAACAAAATAAAAACCGCCGAAAACATAACAATGGATGAAGACGCCGAGAGATTTGTTATAAACATATCCAATCAGTCGGTTCGTTTGTTAGTGAATTACATTGAAAAAATTAAAATTTTAAACATGCACGTTGATTTGGAAATCGCCAATAAGTTATGTTCCAATATCAGTTTTCACTATTTTAATGAATACATTCACTGCGCGTTACAGAATGAATTGGTGCGCGCAATCCATATACTATATGATATATATGACCAAGGGTATTCCGTGCTAGATATTTACGATAGTTTATTCAGTTTCATTAAAACCACCGCATTATTGAGTGAGCATATTAAATACAAATTGGTTTCCATCATATGTAAATATATTAATTTGTGCTATTGTATCCACGAAAATGAAGTGGAATTGAGTTTGTTTACAAACAACGTTTTGGACATATTACATTCATCAACGACCGGCTTGTCATCATCATCATCATCATCCTCATAATCGTGAATGAGGTATTGTTATTTTTTGTTGTTATTTTTGTAAACCAGGCATCAATGTGCTTTACAAAAATAAATATTCGGATTTCGGATTTCGGATTTCGGGTTATTCGGGCGCCAGCGTTCCCAGCAAATATTTACCAATCAACGTGTTTGATTCCATCACTTGATTGGGGGACAGGCGAGAGAACCACTGAAAATTATTTCGCTTTAATATTTCATTTGCGGGAATATAAATGCCAAGAATATCTGGCAAAAAACGCACGTCGTGATCGTGAATCAGTGTATCCACAATTACCGCTTTGTTGTCAGTGGTTTTGGCACCCAGTAATTCCGCCGGTATAATGGCAACTTTGTGCTTTCCGGCATCGGTCACCGACTTCTCCATAAACTCCTTGTAAAACCACCGCCCCGATTCTGCGTTAAAATCGCTTTCATTGGTATTGTCTCGCGACACATTCGCTTCTAAATGTTGGATGTATTCCTTTATAACAGGGTCATTTTTCCGGCACGCTAAAAACTGCGGATTTGGAAAGTATTGCGTTTGAGAACTGACGCCGCTGCGCGCATACAACTCGCCCACCATGACGTGGTTTTGTTTCAGCGTTGCGTCATATACATCAAACATGTTTTTCAGGCATATGAACGAACTTGGAACAATAAACCCGCCGTATTGCGCCAACACTTTGGCCAATGCCAATTCACGAATGTGGGTGCTAAGCGGACGAGGCAGGTTGTGCACCTCCGTTTTCCAGTTCGGGATAATCTTGCCAAAGGCTTCGTCGTCAATCAAGCAAACGTTGAATGATTTTCCGCATTTATCAATTATGCTGCGAATTGTAAGGTATTGATACGGCTGATTTAAATCCGTGGTAGAACGGCTTTGAAACGATTCCCAATTTCTGGCATTTTTGTCAAATTCAACGTGAATCCACAAAATGGGCTTGTTGTTTCTTAAAAGGGTGGATTCATTCAATAAATATTTTTGAATCATTTCGTGGTCATTAAATCTCTCTTCTGAATCAATGTTCTTCTTATATTTATTGTAAATATGACCAAGCACCATCAAAATCAAAAAGGCGATAAATAGTTTAATAATCTCTGATGTTTTAAGCATATTATTAGATAACAACTATACAACTAATATATGCGTGGAAATTATTATCGGCGGTCTTATTTGTTGTATCTTATTTGTTGTATCCTAATTGGAGAAATTCTTGTTTAATATGTTTGCACATCTCTCGGGCGACTTCATCTTGCCGGATTAAATTGTAGGCACGATTGGTGTCCTGTTCCGCCCGCTGCCGTTGTTGGTATTCAAATTGTTGTTTTGCGGCTTGGTCGCTATAATCGTATGTGCGTTTTGCCATATCTCTAAACATTTGTAATTCATTTATATTTCGGTGTTGCTTGACGTTGTGGAAATCTTCATCAGTCACCGGTATCACCGATTCGGTGTGCGCTTTTTTCAAGTCTTCGTATCGCAGTGTTCCAAATATCCCGCTGGAATATTCTTGGGGGCATTCCCGTGTTAAATCATAGCCGGAGCCACCGCACGCTTCATCAAATGTTGCGACTCCGGTGGTGTGTTGTATCAGCGCATATTTATTGCGCAGTGCTTGTTTTTTGGCATTGATATACCGCACTTTGTCGTCCCAGCCGCTGCCACTGCCGTATTCGCCTTCTTTACTGTATTCACCATTATCATCCTCGTCTCTATTATCGTCGGTCCCGGTTTTTCGCAGCCAGTCCCCGTACCCCGTATCTCGCTCATCATCTTTTACTTTAAATTTCTCAAACTTTTCATTAAACCATTCATTGAAAATAGCGCCATTATTTTTTCCGCCCCCTTGACCACCATCTG
>Ga0194133_10004174_pt1 | contig 19700 bp, 20 predicted proteins | sample TA2KigOf40mmetaG_FD_155448 | JGI IMG/M metagenome (GOLD analysis project Ga0194133, IMG submission 155448) | Freshwater microbial communities from Lake Tanganyika, Tanzania - TA2015055 Kigoma Offshore 40m | ecosystem: Environmental > Aquatic > Freshwater > Lake | place: Tanzania: Lake... | reverse complement strand
CCACGGAATAATTCGCTCGCTTAAATCCGGTTGATAGAGCGTCTCGATCCAAGAACCTGCTTGAATCATTGCCATTCCCCCTGTTCCCATTTGCTCCAGGTTCATTCGCCATCGAAGCCAACCCAATGCAGGTAGTTCAATGCGCAGATTGTTCATGGAACGGGAACTGATCGTCGGCATCACAGTCGGCTCAACGTGCAAGGGAGGAACATCAAGCAAGACCAAACGCAGTTTGTCAGGACTATCCTTACACGGAAAACGATGGTCAAAAAAGCCCGCAGAGTCGGTGGCCCATGTGACAAGAGGATTTCGCCCTTCGAGATCATCCTGGTAACACAATGCCAAGGTAACTGGAGCACCTATTGACCGACCAGTCCCCGCGGTTACTACATGCCCCGCAAGCCTGTAATCCGGTTGAATTTCATTCTTCGTAGTACATGCGCTTACCAGCAGGATCCACCATGCCCATACCCCAAATCGTCCAGAAAACTGATTAAGCCGCTTTACCTTCCACATGCCCACAAAATTACCGGCATCACCATCAGCTATCCGGTAACAAACGATTAAACAAAAAGCCCACGATTGGGGTCGTGGGCTAGTTGGGTTGTGTCGGGGTGGCCAGATTCGAACTGACGGCCTCCTGCTCCCAAAGCAGGCGCGATACCGGGCTACGCTACACCCCGAAAAGTCGGCAAATATACACGAAAAAGCGGATCAAACCGTACCTAGCCGGAACAAGAGGCGCCGGCCACATGGTCCAGACCTTCTACCGAACGAAGGGCCGAATACCCTCCTTCGATATTCACCAAGTTGGTATAGCCCCGAGACGCCAACAAGGAAACCAAAATGAGGGAACGGTAACCACCCGCGCAATGCACCAAGGTCCTTTGGGTAGGCTGCATAGGGGGTTGAACGGTCAAAACATCGTCCAAGGGATAGAGCAAAGCCTGCTTCAAGTGGCCCGCATTGAACTCGCCGGGACGACGGGCATCCAAAATCAAGGGAGAACCTTCGGCCAAAAGACCCGGAACATCCTGCGCAGGCAAGCTTGCGGTGCTTTGAACTTCAAAGTCGGCTTGCTGCCAGGCCGCTACCCCACCCTGCAAATAACCCAAGGCTTGGTGGTACCCAACGCGGGCCAGTCGGGTCACTGCTTCTTTTTCGCGGCCTTCTTCCACCACCAAAAGGAATTTTTGGTTGATATCGGGGAAAACACTGCCCACCCAAGGCGCAAATTGCCCATCCAACCCAACAAAAATGGAGCCGGGAAGATGACGTTGCACAAAGGCGGAGGGCGAACGGGTATCCAAGATCACCACCGTAGGATCGGCAGCCAGGGTTTTGAATTGCACCGGCCCCAAGGGTTGGAGTCCTCGGTCCAAAACAAGGCCCAAGGCCTCGTAACCCGCTTTGTTAAAATGCACATTGTGAGGGAAATAGGCTGGTGGGGCGGCAATTCCGGTGGTCAATTCCTGCACAAAGGCCTCTTCGGTCATTTGTTTTTGAAGGGCGTAGTTCACCTCCTTTTGATGGCCCAGCGTATCAGAAGTCTCTTTACTCATGTTTTTGCCGCAGGCCGAACCGGCACCGTGCGCAGGGTAAACCAAAACCGAGTCCGGCAAAGGCATGATTTTGGAACGCAGGGAACGGTAGAGGGTGGCGGCCATTTCTTGGGGAGTAGCGGTGGCTCCCGCAGCCAGATCAGGACGGCCCACATCGCCGATAAAGAGGGTATCTCCGCTAAACAGCGCATGCGGCTGACCCTCTTCGTTCCGCAGCAGGTAACAGGTACTCTCCGGCGTATGCCCCGGCGTGTGCAGAACCTCGAGGCTTAGCTTCCCAAACCGCAACACCTCCCCATCCTCGGCGATATGCGCCTCAAACCCCGGCTTCGCCTCCGGGCCAAAAACCACAATGGCCCCGGTCGCCGCCGATAAATCCAGGTGTCCAGAAACAAAATCGGCATGAAAATGCGTTTCAATCACGTATTTGATACGGGCCCCGTCCTGCTCGGCACGCTGAACATAGGGTTCCACATCGCGCAACGGGTCGATGACCACGGCTTCGCCTTCGCTCTGAAGGTAATAGGCGCCTTGGGCCAGGCAAGAGGTATATAATTGCTGAAGTTTCATCGGACAAAGGACCAATACATCACAAAAATAGGGCTCTAAGGCCCTAATTCCCGAAACCCAGCGGTGAGAGAGGGATTCGAACCCTCGGTACAGTTTCCCGTACGACAGTTTAGCAAACTGTTGGTTTCAGCCACTCACCCATCTCACCTCCTTTAGATGCACCTTTTGGAGCAAAGGAATGCAAATATAGTCCATAAACAACCTAAAATTTGGACAATGCCGGGCAGATTGCCATCTTATTTATTTCTCATTCAAACCCCTTTAATAATCTTATTCAATGCGTTAGAACCATGTTAATCAACAAATAAATCTTTCAAAAAAAATTGGAATTCTGCCACAAAGTTTGGTATTCAACATCCTTGCTGGAGCCGTCATGCTATCACTCGCTATGCGAATAAGTCAGGGTTCAGGTCCGATGATTTCTATGATTCAACACTTTACGCAACACCAAAATTCTGGCTGGATCCTTCGCTCCGCAGTATACCTCTTGGGATTTTATTCCTTGAGTTGCGCCTTCGCATACCTAACCATCGCAGGTAGCGTACAGATCTTTCATCGACTTACCGGAGATCTTGATGAAAACATCGAACTTGCCCAGGGTAATGCCGGAGTTGCGCTTTTGCTGGGAATTCTCATGTTAAGCATCACCATGCTAATCAAAAGTCCCTTGGTCGCTTTATTTGAAGCCCTTATTCCCTATCCCGATTTGTCCTACGGTGTCTTCTAAAGTTTCTATCCTCTTGAATTCTGCAATAAACTAACGGTGAACTAAAACGAAACCTGACTTTTGGTAAATTGACTCAAGCCGCAACTTTGCCTACCTTTGAAAGGTAAAATCAAACTGTATGTTCTCAAAAACACACTTTGGGTTTCATCGATCAGGGTGGCCCTTGGGGATCGCCTTGGTGGTTTCCTTGGCTACCGGAATTTGGAAGGCCAAAGCACAATGCGCTCATAACCCGACCGTTACCCCAAACAATCTCATCTTTTGTCCCAGCGGAAGCTCGGATACCCTATGGACCCAAAGCTACCAAGCCTACCAATGGTACAAGGACGGGGTTCTTCAAGCAGGTGACACGCTACGGTACCGAAGAGTTACCAGCCTCGATGCCGGCTCCATGTTTTCGGTCGATGCCACCCTCAACGGATGCACCGAACGATCACCCCAAGTGATGGTGGACGGTTGGGTATTTTTGCCGCCGGTGGTGACCACCGATGGACTCCGTTTTCCCCTTTGTATCGGAGATACCTTATGGTTGAGACTACTTTCTCCCTATGGAATTAACATCCAATGGACCAACGGAGGTGTTCCCATCCCCGGAGCCACTGACGACACGCTGATCGTCACGACGGACGGGAATTATTCGGTGAGCGGAGCCCCTGAAATTTGCCCTAACTTCATCCAACAACTCGGTGTTGTCCTTTCTTACCGGTTCGTGCCCTGCGGAGCTTCCTCAGATCCATGGAAAGCAGATTCTGAGGAAAATCTTTCTTCCTATCGAATGACCTTTGGAGTTTATCCTAATCCTTCTGCAGGAACTAACCTCTTCCTCAAGGGTAATCCAGAATTCGAAAACGGCGTCTTGGAAGTCTATGACGCAAGAGGACAAAGTATCCTTAAAATACCTGTAACACATCACGAATCCCATTCATCTTGGCCCGAAATCCGAGAGAGTCTTGGCCAAGGAATACGGGTTGAATTTCCCTACGACCCCGGTGAAGGTTTCTATACCCTTATTTGGAGAAGCCACAGTGGAAAATGGAGCACTCGGTGGGGCATCACGCGATAAATGCAATTATGCTACCCAACAAGCAATACCTACTTGCTCCAAGCAGTTTTCTCCTTTCAAAAGATTTTAATTTTCTCGTATTGGTTGCAAAAAATAAAATTAGAAACTATTTTAAAACCTTGAAATAACTAATAAAATTAAGAAATGTCGAGTTTACAAATTCTTTTTACGAATTGGATCAAAATCATAGCCTTGATTTATATTACAATACTAAATATTCAATGGCCCAATACTTTCGCCCAGGCTATTATTCCCCAAAAAATAACGCTTCAAGAAGCGCTTCAAATTGCCAAATCGTCATGGCGACCGCTAAAGGCTGATAGCCTCTCCATTCTTGCCGCTTTACGCGAAACAAAAGCTCAACCCCAAATCGATCCAACAGAGATTAACAGCGAGTGGGGTCAAGTAAATTCGGCTTTCTATGACCAGAGTATGCAACTTAACCAAAGCCTACGGCTTCCAGGTTATTATAAGGCTCAACGTAAAATTGCCAAAGTACGTTTGGATGGAGCCCAAATTGAACATCAGCGCACCCTTGTTCAACTGGAACAAGACTTGGTAAATACCTTCTACCGTTACCAAATTCTTGAAAAAAAAAGAAAATTATTGCAAGAAAATGACTCTATTAATGTAGAAAATATCGTCGGCTTAAAGTCAAATTATAACAAAGGTTTAATAACAATTTACGAACTTAACGAAGCACTTTTGATTTATGGAGAATCCTCCATCAATCTTCAAAAAGTTACCTCTGAATCTGAAAATACATTACTTCATTTTCAGCATCTAACAAGCGGTAAGTATATGCCAAAAATATCAGAATCGATATTGTGGGAAGATGGATTCACTCGTATTGGCGAAAACATTACCTCTCCGGATTTACAATTGCTTGAAAATAATTATCAAGATGCTGTTGCAAACAGGGAAATGAGTCAACAAATGCAGCTACCGGGTTGGAGCATAGGGCTTCGTAACATGAGCATAACGGGTACTGGCCCCGACGGAATTGATTATCCTATGGCGAGACGATTCAATTCCCTGCAATTCGGACTCAGCCTACCCCTTTGGAACAGACCATTAAAAGAGCAAGCCAAGGCCGATCGTTTACGTTCCGCTTCTGCGAATACCATGGCTCAACATGGCCAAGAAAATCTGAATTCCCTTCAACGTCAAACCTTGCTCCAAATACAAAGTCTCAAGACCCAATGGGATCAATACAACCAAACCTTGCTTCCAATAGCTGACGAATTAATCAAGAAAGCCCATTCGGATTTGGCCTCCGACAAAATAAATCTCGTCCAATGGACTTTAACCCTACAAACCGTTTTAAAAACCAAAGAGTCACAGCTTCAATTGGTTCAAGATTTGAACGAAGCCTTGGTACGTTTTCACTACCCAAGGTTAAACCATTGATGACCTCCTATTCAACGCCGCGATCATTGCCGCACACCGTCCTGACAGGTGATATTCGTTGACAAAATATCGGTAGTGATCCCGACTGGGGTCGAACCAGTAACCTACTGCTTAGAAGGCAGTTGCTCTATCCATTGAGCTACGGGACCTGCAAAAGTGTGAGGTGGACTTGGGCCTAGGCCCCATCCCCTTCAACCAGCGGGCAAAGATAATCGGAGTGAGAGGCTTATTTTTGCCTTCAACAGCCGCCAAACGGCTTCATCCAAACCATGTCTGTACTCGTTGGCCGCAAGGCCCCCCTCTTTAGCGCCCCCGCTGTTGTGGATGGGAATCGTATCGTTCCCGATTTTCAACTCGAAAGCCTTATCGGCCGCCAGACCATCGTCCTGTACTTCTACCCCAAGGACTTCTCGGGCATATGCCCCAAAGAACTCTTGGCCTTTCAGCAACAATTGCCCGAATTTGAGAAGCGCAATTGCGCCGTTTTGGCCTGCTCCACCGATAGCGATGTCAGCCACAAAGCCTGGCTGAATACCCCTGTGGCCGAAGGTGGCATTCAAGGGGTGACCTACCCGCTCATCTCCGACTTTACCAAAACCATCACCGCCCAGTACGGTGTCTTGGCCGGGGAATACGATTACAACGAAGCAGGGCATTTGATTTGCGATGGCCCCATGATTCCCTACCGCGGCCTTTTCGTCATCGACAAAAACGGTTTGGTCCAGCATCAAGTCGTGAATTTCTTTACCCTGGTTCGATCGGTCAAAGATGCGCTGCGGATGGTGGATACCCTTCACCGCTTCCAGGAACAAGGTGAGGTTTGCGAGGTTGAATTGTAATCCTTAGGATACCATGTTTGACAAATTAAGCAATCGCCTTGAACAAGCGATGCGAACCCTCAAAGGTCAGGGACGTATCACCGAGAACAATGTATCCGAGACGATGAAAGAAATCCGCCGGGCATTGCTCGACGCGGATGTGAGCTACAAAATAGCCAAAGAATTCACCGAAGAGGTCAAGGCCAAGGCGATGGGACAGGACGTGATCCGCCATGTTTCCCCAGGGCAACTGCTCGTCAAAATCATGAACGAAGAATTGACCCGGCTTATGGGTCAACAATCTTCTCCCTTGATGCTCAAGCCCAACGGGACCTCGGTGGTCCTCATGGCCGGGCTTCAAGGTTCCGGCAAAACCACGTTCACCGGCAAATTAGCTCTGATGCTCAAGTCCCAGGGCAAGAAAATCATGATGGTGGCCTGTGATGTGTACCGTCCTGCCGCAATCGACCAATTGCGTATTCTGGGTGAACAAATCGGCGTGCCGGTTTACAGCGAGCCGGACGAAAAAAATCCGGTAAGCATCGCAGCCCGAGCAGTCAAACAGGCCAAGACCGAAGGGTATTCCGTGGTCCTTGTGGACACTGCGGGCCGACTCGCCGTGGACGAGGCCATGATGAACGAAATTGCCGAAATTCATCGCAATGTGTTACCGGATCAAACCTTGTTCGTGGTGGACGCCATGACCGGTCAAGATGCGGTGAACACTGCAGCGGCCTTCAATCAGCGTTTGAATTTTGATGGTGTGGTATTGACCAAAATGGACGGGGATGCCCGCGGTGGTGCTGCCCTCACGATCAGCTATACCGTAGGCAAACCCATCAAGTACGTATCAACTGGCGAGAAGCTGCAGGCCCTGGATGTTTTCCACCCGGACCGCATGGCCAACCGAATTCTGGGCATGGGCGATGTCGTCTCTTTGGTCGAAAAGGCGCAGCAGCAAATCGACGCTGAAGAAGCTGCCAGGCTGCAAAAGAAAATTTCCAAAAATCAATTTGACCTCCAAGATTTTTACGAACAAATCCAGCAGATCAAAAAGATGGGCAACATGAAGGATTTGCTCGGGATGATCCCCGGGGTCGGCAAGGCCATCAAGGATATGGAATTTTCCGAGGAAAACTTCAAGCAAACCGAAGCCATCATCATGTCCATGACCCCCCGTGAGCGTCAAGAGCCCGAAATCTTGAACGGAAGCCGCAGGGAACGCATTGCCAGGGGCTCAGGAACCAAAGTTCAGGATGTCAATCAGCTCCTTAAGCAATTTGGAGAAATGAAGCAGATGATGCGCAAAATGAACGGTGGAATGCCCGGTGGGGCCATGGGCCAGGCGATGAGCAGGTTGCGCTCGCCTTTTGGTCGTTGATTTCTGAGGATGAAGCCGTCCTTGACGGATTTCGGTTATCTTTGCGGCTCAATTTTTCAAAAAAGCCTCAATGCCAGCTAAAATCAGATTACAGCGTCATGGTAAGAAGGGTAAGCCTTTTTATCATATTGTGGTGGCGGATGCACGTGCTCCAAGAGACGGGAGATTCATTGAGCGGTTGGGATCCTACAACCCCAACACCAACCCTGCCACCATTGACATTCAACTGGACAAGTCTGTCCAATGGCTCCAAAATGGAGCACAACCCACCGACACCTGCCGGGCTATTTTGTCCTACAAGGGCGTTATGATGCGCAAACACCTGCAGGATGGGGTCGCCAAAGGCGCCATCACCCAGGAAACAGCGGACCAACGCTTTGCCGAGTGGATGGTTACCCGCGATGCCAAGGTGCAATCCAAGGTGGACAACCTCAAAGCCAGCTCTGAACAGAAGCGCAAAGCTGCCTTCCAAGCTGAAGTCAAGGTGAACAGCGAACGCGAAGCCGCCTTGTTGCGCAAGCGTTCGGAGTTATCCGCCGCTTCGGAAGCTGCTGCCGTTGCTGCAGCCCGTGAAGCTGCCGGCGAAGAAGTCGTCGTCGAAGAAGCCATCGAGGAAGTCGCTGCTCCTGTCGCCGAAGAAGCCGCTCCTGCCGCTGAAGAAGCTGCACCTGCCGCCGAAGAAGCTGCACCTGCCGCCGAAGAAGCTGCAACTGCCGCCGAAGACGAGGCTCCTTCAGCCGAATAAGCCGTTCCAGAACCGGGTGACCCGTTCCTGGGAGCTTCATTGCTTCTGCACGCTCTTGGCCTTCATTGATTTTCAAGGTTTAACGTCTTATGTTGCCTCCAGGGTCCACGATTATTGGTAGAATTGAGAAGGCCCATGGCCTGCATGGGATTCTTTTGGCCCATTTGGATCCTCAAATTCAAATTTCCCGGCTTCCGCGTAATCCCGCCCATTGTTGGGTAGAATTGGGAGGTCGATGGACTCCGTTTCGCTGTTTGGAATTTCGGCAACGAATTCCTCACGGAATATTGATCAAATTGGAAAATATCCTTAACCCCGAACAAGGGCGTGCCCTGTTCCAAGCGGCCCTCGCTCTCGAAAATGTCCAAAAGACCCCCAAGGCGGACACCGCAACCTCGAACCAGAGTTGGGGTTTAGTCAGTCCCGAAGCCCTGCAGGGAGCCACTTTGGTGGACAAGACAACGGGGTCTTTGGGCAAAATCGTGCGCTTGCATCATCGTCCACCCCAAGATTTCCTCGAATTCATGGTCGGTTCCGAAGCGGTTTATCTGCCCATGGTTCCCGAATTTGTCAAAAAGTGGAATGCCGATCGCCAAGAATTGGAATGCCAATTGCCAGAGGGCCTGCTGGACCTGTACCTGAATCCCCACAGCGGGGAAGACCCTGAATCCCTACCCCAAGTACCTCATGACCAGGATTGACATTATTGCCGCTGTTCCTGAATTGTTGGGCAGCCTCACCAGCCATAGCATCTTGGGCAGAGCCCAACACAAAGGTCTGGCCCAAATCGTGGTGCACAATCTGCGGGATTACGCCACGGGCAAATACAAGGCCATCGATGATGCACCCTACGGTGGTGGGTCGGGCATGGTGATGATGGTGGAGCCCATCGATCGGTGCATTGAACATCTTCGTTCAGCAAGGACTTACCGTGAGGTTATCTACATGAGCCCTGATGGAATTCCGTTGGACCAGTCCCTGTGCAATCGCCTTGCCTTGGAGGGCAATCTCATTATCCTCTGCGGGCATTACAAAGGAGTGGATGAACGAGTCCGCGAGCATTTGTGCACCTTGGAAATTTCTGTAGGAGATTACGTACTCAGCGGAGGTGAATTGGCAGCCGCCGTCTTGACGGATGCCGTGGTCAGGCTCTTGCCGGGGGTCCTGAGCGACGAGAGCAGCGCATTGACCGATTCCTTTCAGGATGGATTGGTCGCCCCCCCCGATTATACCAGGCCCGTCAGCTACAAAGGTTGGACCGTTCCCGAAATTCTACGATCAGGCCACGAGGCCAAAATCAACCAATGGAGGCATGAACAAGCCTTGGAGCGAACCCTGCGCCGAAGACCTGGTTTGTTGGACTCCAACCAAGACTTACCATCCTAAGGGAGCTATCTGAGGGAGATGTTGCCAAAAAAGGCCGTGATTTGAGGCAAAAGGCTTTGGAAAAGCCTGTCCAATCGTCTATATTTGCAACCCTTTGAAATATGGTCGATTCCGGCCCTGTAAAAGCAACGATATGAGCACTGCCCTAGATCCCATTTCTTTCGTAGAGAGCCAAAAGGCTACCCCCTCCCACCCAGAATTTCAATCCGGGGACACTGTCGCAGTGCATTACAAGATCCGTGAGGGCAACAAAGAAAGAACCCAGGTCTTCCAAGGGGTTGTAATTCAGCGTCGCAATCCAGGTTCCAACGAAACCTTCACCGTGCGGAAAATCTCCAATGGCATAGGGGTAGAGAGAATCTTCCCCACATCCTCACCTTTCATTGAGAAGGTTGAAATCGTATCAAGAGGGGTGGTCCGCAGAGCTCGCCTGTTCTATTTGCGCGAAGCCCGCGGTAAGAAAGCCAGAATCAAGACCCGCATCGGGTAATATCCCATCGGGTAATATCCCATCGGGTAATTCGAACCCGTAAGAGTTCTCCATTCCTTTAAGTTTTCTTTTAAGATCTTTCAACGCTGCTCCAGGCAGCTCTGAAATTCTTGTAACCAAGCGTTTTGGACTGTGGCCAAGCTCGGCCAATTTTCGATTGTCTCTCCTCGCTTCTGGAGTTCACCGTGCAGAGAACAAACCGATTTATCGACAATGCCACAAGGCACAATATGGCGGAAATAATCCAAATGCGTGCTCACGTTGAGAGCCAAGCCATGCATAGTGACCCAACGACTTGTTTTGACCCCCATGGCACATATTTTGCGGGCTGAGGGGAGACCCGCATCAATCCAAACGCCGGTATAGGCTTTGTCCCTCTGCCCATCCAAACCCCACAACGCCAAGGTTCGTATCACCGATTCCTCCAAGGTCCGCATGTACCAATGAATATCCGGCTTGAGCCTTTCAAGGTCCAAAATGGGATACGCCACAAGTTGACCCGGTCCGTGAAAGGTGATGTCCCCCCCACGACTGCTTTGGTGAAATTCCGCGCCAATTGCGGTAAGTTCGGGATTTGATAACAACAGATGATTTTGTTTGCCGCTTTTGCCAAGGGTATAAACGGGTTCATGCTCCACCGTCAAAACATAGCCCGCCCCATCGCATGGGAGGGCCCTTCGATCAAGCTTGGCCTTCACCATCGGGTCAAAGCGGCTATGCTGTTCACGCAATGCCGGCTCGTAGGCCAAACGGCCCAAATCAATATGCTCAAACACCCGTCAAAGGAAGATAAATTTCGAGCCAAACCGTATCTTCTTGGGCATGCATTCGGTAAGACGGCTCAGCCGCAGGTAACATCAGGGTTTCGATGGATCGCACCACGGTTTGCCCGCCATCATGATCCAAGACTGCCATCCCTTGGAGGATCATCAACACCACGAGCGAATCCAAGCCATCGTGTTGGCGGTTTAGAATTTGACCTCGAGAAAGGGCCATACGGTTGCACTCAAAATAAGGCCCTCTGGCCAGGAGGTGGCCGGGCAATCCCTCCAAGGATTGGGAAGCAGCGGGTCTCCCTGGCCCATCGCAACGCATGACCTCCAGCGCTTCATTCAAATGCAATGCCCTCAATTTGCCTTGATCATCCAGCCTCCCAAAATCATCGATGCGGTAGGTGGTATCGCTGCTTTGTTGAATTTCCGCGATGAGCAGCCCGGCACCTATGGTATGCACCCTTCCTGCCGGGATATAGAACACATCTCCTTCTCGGACATCGCAGCGATGAATCACCTCCATAAGGCGGCCTTCATGCGTTCTTTCCTGCAAATCAGCGCCATCATAACCCTCTACGAATCCGTTGTATAGACAGGCCCCTGTATCGGCTTTCAAAACAACCCACATTTCGGTTTTGCCCAAGGCGCCGGGAGCCACCATTCGACCCGCCTGTTCATCGTTGGGATGAACCTGCAGGGACAAATCTTGGGCAGAGGATAACAATTTAAAAAGCAAGGGAAACTGACTTCCATGCACGGCCATGACCCGATGACCCAACAAATCAGCGCCCCATCGTTCGATAAGGTCATCCAAGGATTTACCGGTGAGGGGTCCTTCGCTCACCACGGAAACCTGCCCTTCTACCCCGGAAATTTCCCAGCTCTCCCCTACTTTGGACATACCCTCGGTATTACGACCAGGGAGAGTGGCCATATGCTCTCCACCCCAAATTTTGGATAAATAAACTGGACGAAATCGGAGCGGATACAGCATGCCCAAAAATACAACCCAAGGCAGGCTGGTTCGGGTAACCCTTGGTCGGGTGGTCTTTAACTTCAACCCGTGAAAATTTCGCTCTCTGCGGTTCCTTGGTCCTGGATTACGGCTCTGGCCCTGGCCTCGGTGACCTTGGCATCGGTGGCGATTGCACCCTACTTCCCTGGATGGGGCAACGGCATGCTATGTCTCTTGCTTGGGATGGCCTTGGGTAATTTTTGGCCATCTCCTTGGACCAAGCCTGGCCCCGCCGCTTTTCTGCGCTGGAACGAAAAAAACATGCTGGCCTGGGCCACCATCCTCTTAGGCTTTGAATTGCAAACCCATTTTTTGGCCGGAATTCCCTTGGCCTTTGTGCCTGCTCTCTTGCTATCGGTGATCGGAGCGGTAGGGGTCGGCGAATGGCTCGCCAGGGGACCCCAGCAAGCTGCTCAATCCCGCCTGCTCGCCGCGGGCAATGCCATCTGTGGCAACAGCGCGGTGGCGGCGGTACATCCACTGCTCGCGGCCAGCCCTGCCCAAATCGCGGTTGCAGTCACCCTCATCAATACCTTGGGGCTTTTTGGAACCTTGTTCTTGGGTCCTGGGGCTTCCCTACTTGGTATGGATGCCACCGAAAAAGCGGTATTGATGGGAAGCCTCCTTCAATCCGTCGGTCATGTCTCTGCGGCGGCATCCGGGTTGGGGGAAGGTCCTGCGCTCTTGGCCGTGAGCCTCAAAATGGGTAGAATCTTACTTCTTATTCCTCTGTTGTTATGGTTCCAGAGTCTTCGTGGCCCGGGAAACCCTAACAATCATGCTGCGGATTCACCTTTTGCCAAAACCCTTACCCTTGTACGCGGTGTGCCCTTTTATGTAGGTGGCTTTGTGTTATGCGCTGTGGCCACCAACCTTGTGCCTTGGCCGGATTGGTTTTTGTCTTCCATCAAAAACCTGACCCAATTGATGTTATGGATAGCCTTGGCGGCTATTGGGATGAATATTCGGATTTCCGAGGTCCTGCACCAAGGTCGCGGTGCATTGATGCCAGCCTTGGGCATGTTTGTTTTCCAGATCCTCTTGGTCCTGGGTTGGCTAGTTTTTTTGAAAATATAAATCCTTTACGCCTTCCGGCCCACCCAGATAGCCTCCAGAATTGAAGGGTCCAGAAGGGTGGTGGTATCACCCAGGTTGGTCGGATCCCCGGCAGCGATTTTGCGCAAAAACCGACGCATGATTTTGCCGGAACGGGTTTTGGGCAAACCGTCAACCAACTGAATTCGATCGGGTCGCGCAATGGCCCCTATTTCACGAACCACCGTATCGAAAAGCGCTTGGATCAGAGGGTCTTCGCTTCCTTCCAACGAGGAACGCAAAATCACAAAGGCGTAAATGCCTTGGCCCTTGATGGGATGCTCGTAGCCCACCACCGCCGATTCTACCACCCGGGGGTGCAGGTTGATGGCGTTTTCGATTTCGGCAGTACCCAAGCGGTGCCCCGAAACATTGATCACATCATCCACCCTGCCAATAATCCGGTACATCCCTTGGGCATCCCGCCTTGCCCCATCCCCCGTAAAATAATAGCCCGGAAAGGGTGCAAAATAGGTATTACGGCAACGCTCGTGATCACCCCAGGTGGACCGTAAAATGGAAGGCCACGGAAAGCGAAGGGCCAACAATCCTTCTTGTTCGGTGGGTGGGTCGGTGGGCAAGAGTTCTTGACCCTCCGGGTTGAGCAAAACCGCTTGAACACCGGGAAGGGGCCAACCCGCAAAGGTGGGCTTGAGTGGTGACAAGCCGGCCAAGGCCCCAATGAGAATCCCTCCGGTTTCGGTTTGCCACCAGGTATCGGTCACTGGGCAACGCTCTCGGCCCACCACGCGGTGGTACCAACGCCATGCTTCTTCGTTGATGGGCTCGCCCACGGAACCCAGAACCTGCAGGGAGGATAAATCCGCCGCTTGAACAGGGGCATCCCCGAAGACCATCAAAGCACGCAGGGCCGTTGGCGCGGTATAAAAATGCGTGACCCTGTGCCTTTCGCAAATTTTCCAAAAGCGAGAAGGGTCAGGATACGTAGGAATTCCTTCGTACATCACCACGGTCGCCCCTTGAAGGAGTGGACCGTAGGCCAGGTAACTGTGGCCGGTAATCCAGCCGATATCGGCCGTACACCAGAACACATCCCCGGGTTGGGTTCTAAAAACCTGCGCAAAAGAATAGGCCGTATACACCATGTACCCTCCGGTGCTGTGCAATACACCTTTGGGTTTGCCGGTGGAACCCGATGTATAAAGAATGAAAAGGGGATCCTCGGCATTCATCCAGCGTGGTTCGGGCCTGGCCAAGGTGGATTGCCACAAGTCCTCCCACCGCAGCCATTTCGAGGGTCCGTTGGAGGGTCCGTTCTCTTGGTTGGGTAGACCGCCTTGGACCAAAACGGTGGCCACGGGATTCTCTTGCACTTGGTCAAGCAAGGCCAGCGCCTCAACGACCACGGCACGACAAGGCAAAGCCTTGGGCCCTCGGCGGATTTGTTCCGAGCAAACCACCCAAACCGCGCCGGCATCGGCGATACGATCCGCTAAACTGCGAGCCGAAAAGCCCCCAAAAACCACGGAATGCACCGCCCCCAAACGGGCGCAGGCCAAGACGGTCCATAACAACTCAGGGACCATAGGCATATAAATCGCAACGCGGTCACCCGCATTCACGCCCATATCCTGCAGGATCCCTGCCGTTCGAACCACCGCCTCAAGCAATTCTCGGTAGGTCCACTGGCGAACCTCTTCGCTTTCCTCGTTGGGTTCCCAACGTAAGGCCATTCGATCCCCATGCTGCAAGGCATGCCGATCCAAAGCGTTGTAACATAGATTGGTTTCAGCACCCTCAAACCAACGTACCCTGGGCTCTTCAAAATTCCATTCCAAAACCTTTTGCCAAGGCTTTTGCCAATGAAAACTCAAACCAATTTCCGCCCAGAACCCCTCGGGGTCTTGGACACTACGACGGTACGCCGAGTGGTAGGCTTCGATATCCTTGATTAATTCAATCATGTTCGCTTTCTATTCGCCTCCAAACCAATAAAGCATGAGTAACCGGGAATAGCACATGCTCAACGGGGCCAACAACAACAAAGGACTAAAAATGTAAAGGCAATAAACCGACACAGCCGGGCTCAATTTCAAGATAGACCCCGACAACACATACCGTTAATTCTCAAGAATACGGCGACGGCGCTCCTGACCTTCCTCGAAGCGACGTTGACGATGCCAGTACAAACCACCCACCGTACCGACCAAAAGAAAAGGCATTGCCAATAAATACAAAATACCTTTGTTAATCCCCTGTCCTACTGCTTTTTCAGAATCTTTGCGGTTGGACTCCAAAGAGGTCTTGCACATGGGGCATTGAGCCGATGAATCCGAAGGGATAAAGGTTAGCGCGCCTAACATCATCACAAAAACCAAAATCAAGAGACGCGAAGGCAAACGAAAGGTTATCATAATTTCTAATCTTATAAATTTTAAAATGTATAGTACGGCGAAATCATCAGGTACACCAAAACGCCAGTAGTGGTTACGTAGAGCCAAATCGGCATGGACCAACGGGTCAATCGACGATGGGTTTCGATTTGGCCACTGAGAGCATAATAAAAAGATAACAAGACCATGGGCAGGACTATTGCGGCCAACACAATATGCGAAATCAAAATGGTTAGGTAAAAAGGTCTCAGAGGACTGGTTTCCGGGTAACGGGTTTCGATACCGAACGAGTGAAACCAGACATAGGATAACAAAAACAAGGAGGACAAAACAAAGGCCGTCAGGTTCAGCTTTTTGTGCAGATCAATGCGCCGAGCCCGTATCATTCGCCAACTCCAAATTAGCAAAACGGTGCAGGTGGCATTGAGGATTGCGTTAAGCCGAGGGAGCCAAGCCACAAAGGAGGGGATTTCTTCGCGCTGGGGCAAGGAATTCAGCAGGATGACCAAGCCCAAAACCACCAAGGACAAGACCATCACCCCTGTAAAGACCTGTCGATTACCCAAATCTTTGATTTTCATACTGCAAATTTACAAACGACGGCGCCTACGATTGGGCGTGTTAGCGTATTCGGCAATCAGGGTTCGGGTATCCTCCATGAGGCGATCGGTATGGTCTTTGAGCACCCCCCTGTAGAAGCCGCGTACCCTGCGCCTGCGGTCAATGAGCAAGGTTAACCCTTCTTGAGGAGTCTGCTTGAATTGACTTTGCCAATCCGGAGCATAAACCCTAAGATCTTGCCACAATTGGGCCTTATGCACAGAGTCCAAGACTTCCTCCATGGGAGCAGGCACTTGGAACGGGCGAATGGATCCTTGCTCTTGGTGGGGATACTCATCCAAACCCAAGGTGTATTGATGCACTAGCGGGTTGTTTCGAAAAACATCCGCAATACGAGCGGCTTGGACATCCCTTAAGGACCTGCCCGAAACAGCTTCCCTGTAGAGGACTAGATGGAGAACAAGCACTGTATTGCTGCGACGGTCCATCCATTTCTCCAAGGCAGGCAAGGAGGCGTAGAGCGTATCGTCCGGATGGCTAGTCCCGTTCTTCAATGCCGTAGGCAGAACCTTCTTGGGACCCCATATAGGTAAAGACTGGTAGCGATTCTCGGCCAAGTTGACATAAGCCAAGTAAATCACCACGGGCAGCCCCAGCATGAGGAAGAGCAACCCGAACTTGCGCATCAACGCAGGGTGAACCAATAATCCGACTCGTACATCAAAGCCGCGATAACTCCCAACACAAAAATGGTCGGCAACAGAATACTGTAAATCAAATTAATGCGCTCAAACTTGAGATGCATGAAGTACGCCACGATATAGAATGCCTTGAGTAAGGTTAGCGTGACATAAATCACATTCTTGATTGGCTTGGCCATGAAGGTTTCCGGAATGGCCAACGCAATGACGAACTCCACCGCGGTGATGGCGAACAAGACCCAGAATACCATCCATATTCCTTTGATATCAAAACTGCTGCTGTGTTCTCCGGACATAATCTTCGATTAAATCAGATAGAAAAAGGTGAATACAAAAACCCATACCAAATCCACAAAGTGCCAATACAGACCAATTTTCTCAATGGTTTCGTAGGTTCCGCGGCGATCAAAAACACCCACCGCGGTCATGATGGTCACAATAATATTAATCACTACACCGCTAAATACATGGAAACCATGAAATCCCGTAATGGTAAAAAACAAGTTCGTGAAATTGACTTGACCCGGCGTGCCATCAGCATTGGCGAATGGGTTCGATCCCCACCATGCCCCGTCGTGATGCAGGTGAGACCATTCCCAAGCCTGGCAACTCAAAAAAGCGATACCGCCCAAGATGGTCCAAATCATCCACTTCACGACCTCGTTACGGGCACCCCTGTGGCCGGCTTCCACAGCAAGCACCATCGTGACCGAACTCATGATGAGAATAAAGGTCATAATCCCAACAAACACTAAAGGAAAATGCCCATGCAAGAAGGGAACCCCCGCGAAAACGTCATCAGGCACCGGCCAGCTCAAGGATGAGAACCGAAGTGCAGCATAGGCCAAGAGCAGAGCTGAAAAAGTGAAGGCATCGGAGAGGAGGAAGAACCACATCATTAGCTTGCCGTAACTAGCGCCGAAGGGTTCATTACCACCATCCCAAAGTTTACCCGACATGGGAAGTGAAGAACTTGAGTGCGATGACATACGATTATTTAACCGAGGTGGAAAATTAATGCATCCACCACAAGAATGTGTAAAGATAAAGCCAAAGGATTGTCAAAAAATGCCAAAATATGGCCAAAATGCGCATGCCCAGCAAGTTCTTGGAATGAACCTCCAAGCGATAGGCTTTGTACAAAGTGACCAAGACGGCCAATACTGCGGCAACAATATGCAAGGCATGCATCCCCGAGATCACATAGAGGAAGGAACCGGAGGGGTTGCCGACCAAAAAAATACCCTGTTCTGTCAATTGCAGGTAGGCGTAAAATTGAGAGGCCAAAAAAGCCAAACCAAGGACTGCGGTAGCCCACAACCAGATGCGTAAGGATCCGAATTCGTTTCGGCGGGTCGCCCTACGAGCCAGCTCCAAGGTGACGGTGGAAATCACTACCAACAGAGTCGAAATAGCAAAGGCCTTCGGCAATTCAAATTGCAACCAATTACCATCGGCTCTACGAACAATAAAGGCTGAAGTTAGTCCCGCAAACAACATAAAGACGGAAACCAGAAAACCCCACATAAGAAATTCACGAGGGTGCACCGCGGAACGGGGCGATGATCCGGATGGGGTTGAAGGTGAAAGGTTTTTCATAGTGAAGGAATGTTTGAAGAACAGGAATTCAGGATGCCATGCACAACGAATCAATAAAACAACAAGTCAATGAAACAAAGCATCAACGAATCGCATCGAGCCAATAGGCAAGCTGAACAATTGGTAGATAAACAAAACTTGCGAACATAAGTTTGCGGGCCAAAGGCTTGTCTGCCCCCTTGAATAACCGCCATGCCGCATAAACGAACCACAGCGTCATGATCAAACAAACGATGGCACCCACCATGCCCTGAAACCCGTACCACCAAGGAGCCATCGCAAAGGGCAACAAAGCCACCGTGTACCACAGAATAATGCGAGCGGTGGACATCTGCGGCTCCTCCCGGGTTGGTAGTAAATGAAAGCCGGCACGTTTATAATCTTCATGAAGAACCCACGCAATAGACCAGAAATGGGGGAACTGCCAGAAAAATTGAACAAGAAAAAGCAAACCTGCCTCCAAATTCAAATGACCCGCAAACGCTGAGTAGCCAATCAAAACCGGCATCGCACCGGGAAAAGCCCCCACTAAAACCGCTATCGGTGTCACCTTCTTGAGCGGAGTGTACGCAAAAACATAACTTAGCAAGGCAACTGCCCCCATTTGCACGCTCAACTGCGTGGTTCCGTGGTACAGAATGGCCAAACCAGAGATGCCCATTGCCGTGGCCAAGGCCCAGGCTTCCCTGAGCCCCATTCGACCACTGGGCACGGGACGGCCTTCGGTGCGCCGCATCAAGGCATCGGTATCACGTTCGATGATTTGATTCAAACCGTTGGAAGCCCCCGTCACCAAAAATCCACCCAAGGCCAACCACCCCATCGTACCCCATTCTATTTGGTCACCGGCCGCAATCAAATAACCCAAAACCGCTGAGAAAATCACCAGCAGGGATAAACGCAATTTTAGGAATTGGCCATAGTCTGCCAACCTGGAAAGTAAGGCCGTCATGACGGCTGCTTGGAATGCAAGTAGTATTGCCTGGTCCACCAACCCAAAGCCGATACCAAGGCCAAGCTTCCCAACAAAATATGCAAAGTTCGGGGAATGGGCGGTAACCCAAAAAGCACCATCCACAGGCCGCTCAAAACCTGCACCGTCAAAAGGCCCATACAGGCTCCCGCCCACAATCCTGCTTGGCGATCCCCATATAGGGTCCATTGCCGATAGGCCAACCACGCACCCCCCATGAGGAGCAGCATCCAAAGATTTTTGTGCCAGAGGTATACCCTTCCCAAGGCCTTGAAAGTGAACTTATCCGAGGCAAAGGTGGGCATCCAAGCATCTACCGCCTCCCTAACCAAAGCACCCAAACCAAGTTGTGCAAAGAGCAAGACCATCCACAGGCCAAGGCCCCAACGATCCCCAAGCCGGTACGAGGAGCCTTGAACAGAGGGTAAGGTCAAAGCAAACCCCAACCACAATTGCACGGCCATCAGCACCCACGCC
>Ga0194133_10004172_pt1 | contig 19701 bp, 9 predicted proteins | sample TA2KigOf40mmetaG_FD_155448 | JGI IMG/M metagenome (GOLD analysis project Ga0194133, IMG submission 155448) | Freshwater microbial communities from Lake Tanganyika, Tanzania - TA2015055 Kigoma Offshore 40m | ecosystem: Environmental > Aquatic > Freshwater > Lake | place: Tanzania: Lake Tanganyika... | reverse complement strand
CGCGAAGCGGTATTATATAAATTGAATTATTAATGATTTGATTATTATTAAACCAATTATAAATTATTAATGATTAATTATGGACATATAATATATATCCTTTGTTAGTATATATATATATTAAAGCATTAAGTATTTAAGAATTTCAGATATATATTATATGTCCATAATTAATCATTAATAATTTATAATTGGTTTAATAATAATCAAATCATTAATAATTCAATTTATATAATACCGCTTCGCGGCTTGTTTAATATTTCAGTATTTATAAAATCGCGATGATTAATAAAAATCGCGATGATTAATAAAAATCGCGATGATTAATAATTCTCTATTTATAAAAATCGCGCTCATTAATAATTCAGTGTTTATAAAAGTTATGATTTATTGATATGAATAATAATATTTTGCGGGTTGATTAATAAACATTAATTATAAATAAGAATTATAATTTGCGCATATATATACTATTGATTTATTTATTCTATATATCTTTTAAACTATATACGATTTTAACTTTTTTCAAGCAAAATAGATTAGAAAAAAGTGGCCAATCTTTTCATAATATATTTTATTTATATATATATTACCAAAGATGGTCACCTCAATTTTAAAGATGGCCACTCTCATTCTCATAAAAAAAATCTTATTATATATCCCTATTTATTTTCTCATTATATCATATTTATCATTAAATTGAATTATATAATGTATTTGCTTTTTATTCTTTTTATGTTTTCATTATATTACCAAACATATTTCCCAAAGAACCAAAATATGATTAATTTTTTTATTAATTTATACTTTCAACTTTTGGACCTTATTTAGTTTCAGTTTTTTTTACTGGTTTTAATTTCTATTTAGGTTTTTTATAATTTATAGATGCTTAAACTCTTTATTACATTTCATCTATAAGTTTATTTGACACTATATTAGCTGATGCTTTCGGTACAGCTTTCATTAATTTTTTATTTAATTCTTCTTCATAATTTAATAATTTGTCAATTTATTATGACATTTATTTCATTTCATATAAACTTTTATGTATTTTTGATTTATTTGTATCAAATTATTCTGTAATTTCATATTTTACAGGAGAATAATATGCATCAACTAATTTAGGAGCCTCTTTAATTACTTCTTTAATTTTTTTAGGTCTACCTCTAGGCTTTTTCTCTTTAACTTCCTATTATTTAGGTTCATTTTTAGATTTTAAATATTCATCAAATGTTTTATGACATATATTTTATTTTCTAGTTTCAAATGCCTTCTTTTATTTATCATATTCTGATTTATTTAATCTTATCATTTATATATAATAAAAATTTTATTAATTATTTATTTATTATTCATTAATCTTTTGATTTTGGTGAATCATCATCATTAATATTTTTGTTTAATAATTTCATTTATTTATATTATAATAATTTATATTATGCATCTTATTATTATCTTTAATAATATGCATTAATACCAGCAACTAATATTAATAATATTGTCTATATTAATTATTATGATAAAGATTAATTATTTTATGGTATAGCGAATATTTATTCAGTTCCGTTCATTTATAGCGCAGATAATATTTTCATAATTTATTTATAACTACGTCAAGGAAGTCACAATCAACTTATGTTTAGAATTAATTTACATCTGACATTATCATATATTATGCTGAGGAATCAGTTTATCTAATTGTACAAATATATGAGGATTATATTAATTATACGCGTTTAAATTCGAATGGCCATCCTTAAGCTTATAAATTTGATTAATAATTGTCGTTAAATTTTACGATCATAACTGTATTAGGTTAATCGTTTAAATTATTCATATCAATACAGAACTAATAAATCCCTGGAGAATAAATATGGATAATCCCCATATAATCAATGCTATAATTTGAAGTATTATAACTATAATTAGGAGTGATCCCACATAACTTTATATATGTAAAATTTCCTACAATATTTCCATTTAATAATGTAACATTTGCGCTATAATATATATTTGAAAAAGTAGCATTATACCATCTCCAAATTGCGACTGATGATTATGAATTTTAAATTTATTGATTTGTATAAGTATTTGCGGCTGTTAATGTTGTATTTGCTTTATTATCCACATATAATTTATGTGGTATATCTGTATCGTTTGTAATATATATAGAAGTATTATCATACGACATTGTGTAATTTGAAATTATGCGTCTTATTTATGGTGTAAGTTCTATTTTTAATATAATTTCACCTCCTTACTATGTCCCTTTTTAAATTTCCAAATTATTATTTGAGCCATTTATGTATATTTTAGCTCCTATTGTTTATCCCTAATTTGGCATAATTTAATACTCTTTTATTTATAAAGGGTCTGGTATATTACTAGTTTCATTAATAGTATTATTAATTACAATTTATTCTTAATTTTATCCTGTAACTGATGCTTAATAAGTTGTCATATTTATTAATATTATAAAATATATTTCTCATAAATGAACTCGCAATATATTATTGATAAATATATAAATATGTTGAACGTAGCAATAGATACTTAACAATAAAAAGAATAATATATAAAAATGTAAATATAATAAACTGAAATTTTAATTGAAAAATTATAAAAAAGCATTATTGAACTTGAAATAGTTAAAGAAATAATAAACAATGCATAAAATGATAATGTGGGAGTTGATGAATACAAAATACCTGAAATATTAGACACCTCAAATAAATATGACGCGCTATTAATTGAAATTGGTGTAAAAGGTAATAAAAAATAATAGTTGTTATTTGTAAATAATTTAATAAAGTAAGTTTAAAGTGATATCGTTTTATATCAGTAAAATTTATAAATTTTAAATAGTGTAATATCTGTATAATGAATATTCAACTAATAATTAAATCATAAAGCTTTAATATAATATCTAATTTGAGGTGTTTGAACTTCGCGAAAAGCTGTAATAATTAAATAAGCATAGTATAAATTCAAAAAATCTATAGTGAATATAGTTGACGAGCTTTGTGTTTTTACATTAAGAGACCTATTTATATTACTAGTTTATGAAAACGCCGATGTTACGTAATTTGCATTAAAGTTATATCCCTAAGTCATTTAAAAAGATGAGAAATAATCTATAGTTGTAGAATTTTATAAAACTTAGAATAAAAGATATTAATATTGATTATTTAAGTCGTTCCAGCTGGTAACTCCTGAAATATTGTTGTTTCCTGGCGAAATTGCCGTTCCTGAAAATATCTATAACTTTTCAAATCCAAGAATGTTTTAATCGTTCACACTTGAATAATTCGGCAAAGTATTACCTCCTAAAAATGTGTTTAAATCGGGATAAGTAGCACTATTAAATGTAGCACCGTTACATAATAAATAGTGAGAACTAGAATTTTTTCCACTAGGCATTTATATAATTGAACCGATTGGTAACTATAATTATTAATACATTTTTGTACTAACATCTTAATTATTAACTGGATTCGATACATTTATTATATTATTATTATTAGCATTTATAGAACCATTAGCTAAAGTTATATTATTCAAAGTTGTAGTATTAGGATAATAACCAGATAAATTTTATTATAATTATAAAAGATTTACAGCATCGGCATTATCTAGCGCAGCTGCTATATTTTTTATCTAATTACCATTCATATTTAAACGAACATTTGCTAATAATTCAGTTTAATTAGCTTATAAATTTGATGTAGTAGTAATAGAATTTTAAATTCTTTATGGATATCCTAAACCAGAAATAGCACTATCAACATAAAATTTATTTACTGCATCATTATTTAAACTAGGAGCAGATAAATTAATTATTTTATTATTATTTAAATCAACTTATCCAGACGCTTTCTATATGTTATTTAATGTAACAGTATTAGAATATTTTGTATTCAATCCATTATTTAATGTTTATAGATTGACTGCGTCTAAATCATTATTTGGTGATAATAAATTAACTATTTTCATATTATTTAAATTTACATTACCATCAGGAGCATTTATATTATTTAATTTTATTGTTGAGTCTAATTTATTAGAAACTTACTAATCAACATATATTTTATTAGTAGCATCTGAATCATCTGTACATAATCCTAAATTTATTATTTTTGAGGAATTCATATTTAATTTAGTAGTACCATTAGTTATTTCATATTGATTTGCAACTAATCGACTTAATTAATCAGTATTATTACGAATTTGTGTAGCTTATCCAGAAACAGCAATATTATTAACATAATTTTTAGTTGCAGCATCTTATAAATTTACAGGTTCAGCTAAATTTTAAATTCGTTAATTATTCATATCTAATTTAGTATAACCAACTTGTAATTTGTCATTTTGGGGAGCAATATACGAAGATTGATTACTACCTGATATTAATAAGTTTGAAATATTTTACGGGCCTTAATCTATCATATTTATATATAATAAAAAAAATATAAATCTATATTCATATTTAATATTATATAATATTATTATTTTTTGCATCTATTATTTTGAAATATCTATATTTTTATGGTAAATCTAACATTACTAATAATGCTTAAAATCGTTCAGCAGTTGCATCTTAGTATAATTATGTAAATTTTTATTTGTTGTCACCTGATAACTCTTCTACTATTTTTTTTCTATCATTATGATTTGGTAAATTAAATAATATTAACATATTAAATTAAACTCGACATGTAACAGATGCTCCTCTTTTAAATTCTTATACACACATAATTAAATTTATTTTTGCATGTCTAATCTTAACCATTAATTATTCAAATTATGAACCTTATTTTGTATCTAAATATTTGCCTCCTTATATATCATCCAATATTACCAATAATTCTCGTGCTTTATTTGTTTTTTATTCTTTATCTCCTTATATTAATTCAATTTATTAATCATACAAATTCTATAATGCAACAATTATATTACTTGTAAAGAATTATGCTTCTTCATCAAATTTGTAATCTTTATTACATTTCATATTCTTTATGTATTCACGTAAATCTAATTATGATTAATCTACTAATTATGTAGGACTCATCAAATAAATTTAATCACCTAAAAATCGTTTATTTAATCCATAATTATCATTTTATATTAAACTATTTACTAAATATGATTTACCTGAATTACTTTTCGCGCAAATATAACATAAAATTAACTCTTTGAATAAATCAGATTACTTATTAACTCCATATTAATTATTATTCATATCCATTTATTAGTAAAAAAAAAATATATTTATTATTGATATTTTCGAGTAGAAATTCTTGTAACCAGAATTTAATAATTCATTCTTTACGACCATTAATTAAATTATGACTTGTTATAAAGAACATATTTACCATTATTTCGTTCCATTTTGTAAATTATCCTTAAATTAATTGAGTACCAGCCGCATTTACTTAATTTAATTATCCACTTTTTAAAACTTAATCTGATGAATATAAATAATCAGGTGCTAATTCTATATGAACATTTACATGTGATTATGCTCCTGCTGCTTACTAATCAGGATATCCACGAGAGTTAATATCAACCAAAATAAAATACTTAGAACTGAAAAAGTCAGACATATCATGAGAATAATTTCTCATAAGAATACTTTATAATTCATTAATTGCCATTTTATATTATCTAGCTGCTTGTACTCCTCCTAATAATTGATTTGGTTAATATCTAATTCCTCCGATTTCAATATATAAATTTTAAACTGCTACAAAATGTGATTCTTAATATTAACACATAAAACCATTATTCCACGTACTAGGACATTATGCATGATATTTTAAATCTGTTTTTTCAATACATTCTCTATTATAACCATCTAATAAATTAGATTCGAAGAATATAAGAGCATAATTAATTTATGTACTTGCAACCGATACTTTTAAATCAGTAATAGATGATTGAAGAGGTTAATAAGATTATTAAGCGGCAAGATAATGAATAGGTTGCATTTATAATTATTTAACTAATTCAATTTTTGAAGGTTATATTTATAATCTTCTATAACTAATTACACAGTTCTTTAATTTATAATCATGTAATTATGATAAATTTGTCTCAACTAAATTTAACATTGGATTAAATCCATTACGTAAACAATATTGAGGAGAATTTAACCTAATAGTAAAATATAGTTTATTTCCAACCAAAGAGATTAAACCCATTGATTATAGTTATAAAAATATATCTTTGAATTTTACATTAATTGTCCTATGTGCTAATACTGGACTATAAAACTTCTTTTCTTTAACAATTAATTATGAAGCCGCACTTCCTTATGGTTTAAATTATGTTGTGGTTCCTTTTGATGAATATGAATAATTATAATATTTCTGTCTAAATTTACAATAATCTCTCATATATGAATTAATATAAGTTAATTAACCAAAATTAGGAGTAATAATATCATTATTTAAAGTATTTGCATTAGTCCATATTGGGCCATATTCTGATACAATACTTGGATTAAATAATAATTCTTATAGTCCTTTATTATCACTAAATGTAACTCCGGCAGTTCCTAATTAGTTTCTTATAGGATTTAAATTATCAGAATAATCTAATGATAATTATCCAGTTTATTTTTACATAAATAATCCTTGTTGTTATGGTTCGTGCTTATTAGGTGATAAATATGATCTATAAAAATTAATAAGTTTGTTATAACCAATATCTTATCTTGAACTTTCTTATAATGAAGTATCATTGAATGTAAAATCTTATCCAATAAATAAATCTGTTAAACTATGAGGACAAATTGCATCATCAGAAACTAATGTAGAATCATTTACATCTTAATTATTATATATTTCTAAATCTGCTATTAATTCTAAACTTTAAATATCAATCAATGATAATTCTGGGTCAATATTTACATATATTAGATCATTACTCTTAAATTCTTATTGATTATTTATACAACTAGATGTATATACGTATGATGATTTTGATACGTAATCGTAAGTATTTACTTTCTCCATTTCTATACAATAAAAAAAATATAAATAATTATATATTTATTATAATACCACTAGGAAGAAATCTTCCACATGGATAAATATAAAATCAAATCTATAATAATATTGTCATTGAAAATACTTAATTTTAATCATAAGTTAATAAATTACCACGATCATCTGTTAATTAGAATTAAATTAATTACACTGTTCGAAAAACATCGTTTTATGTCAAAGTATAATAAATATCGGTTGTATTTTCAATTTTATTAATTTCTCCTTATTATGCATATAAACATCCTTAAACAGTAATTTATGAATCAGAATATACTACAGGTTATAAAATTTTAATATTAATAGTTGAAGTTACAGCTACATTTGCGAGTGATGATGCTAAATGAGAAGTTTAATAGCCAGCAAATATACTATCTGTTGTTTTATATCCTAAATATCTATAAATTTAATCTCTACTATCTCCCCATAATATTAATTAAAATGCAGTTGCACATTACATAGTTATATAACCATTTGTTAAATTTACACTCATTGTAATTCCAGCATTTGCTAATTTAGTTACAATATGATTCATCAATGTAAGAATATTATATTATGCAAAATCTAAACTTATTGTCAAAATAGATGAACCTTATAATTATATTTTAAATTAATAATAATATTAATTAATATTTTGAAATATATTAAACATTGATAATTATTTAACTGATAATAATTTAGTTTATTGAAATTTATTAAGATGATATGTATATATATTATTTTCATATGTACTGTTCTATTATGTAATACATATAGGATATACTCTGCTTTTTGGAATAGTCTACATTTATATATAAAATAAAATTTTATATTATATATAAATATGATTGCGCCTCTTATTACTGAAACAATGGGTACCATTGGAACATAAACAATTACATAAGCTGCTGGTATGAGTTAAGCATAATATTTAGGAATTCTTGGAACAGCTTCCGCAAATATGAGATAAAGAACTCCTTAATTTTAAGAATAAATGGCAAATGATTATGCATAATATAGATAATTAAATGATAGTTAATAAAGTATGAATTTACCAATAGGAAGATAATTACCATAATTAACTGTATCAATAAATGATAGTGATTAAATAGATTCAACTTAAATTAATCCTTCTTGGTAAAGAGCATAAGATGATTTAAAAAAATAAGCACAAAGATAATAAGCTGAAATGGTATAATAAGTGGCAAAATAAACTGGAAAAATTCCTAAAATAAAGTTGCCATAAAGTAAAGTAGAAGAAATAAAAACAGCTACGTAATAATAATAATAAGATAATGATTAACATTTTATAAAAGATTGGAGCGAATTTGATACTGAAGAATTAGGAAATAATAAATAAGCTAAATCACATAAATAAAAAAAAGCTAAATTTAATCCTGCTGATAATCCAGATAATGACCCTCATGCAAATCCTTCTGGTGGAAATGACAATAATTAATATAAAAAGCCCAAAAAGCATCCAGGATTAAATATTCCTTAATTACCTAATGCAACAACTCAAATTATTAATGAAGCTGTTAATAAAAAGAAAAATTAAAATGATATTTAAAATGATAATGAAAATGAAATTCCAAATCCAATAACTGATAACAAAAATGATAGTGAAGATTTAATTGTAAAATAATTATAATAAATTCATTCTGATTTAGAAAAATTAAATGAAAATGAACTTTTACATATTTAAAATTATTTTGTATAAAATGATATTAATAGTAATTCATATAAACGTATGGATCCTGATGCTATTCTTGCAAGTATATTAACTACAATATGAATAATAAGTAATATATATTTTTTTTATTATATATAAATATGGAGTAAAATTCTAATATATAAGATTTAATATTAAATGTTATTGGTAGTCGTAAACAATAAAATCAAGCAAATAAGTACTTACGATGGAAATATGACATATCAATTGAAGAATTTAAATAAATTATTATATAATCATTGAATAAATATGGAGTATAATTAAAAAAGAATAGTGATCATTATATTAATAAATTCTTTTAAGATTTTATTTATAATGATTATAATTTTGAATTATTTGATTTAATATAAGATATTTAGAAGTAAACTGACTTAAAATATGTTAATTCTTAAGAAGAAAAAAAAATAAATAAAGAATTGTTAAAACCTGAAAATAAATTAGATTATTTTTAATAATAAAAATAATCATTATTAACAATTGTATAAAAATATACATATAATAAAGAAATTTAATTATAAGCAATTAAATTATTAGTAGCTTTATAGAATCCTTCAATAGCAAGTTCAAAAGAATTTAATAAAATGTATAACGATTTATTAGCTAAAGTACAAACTATTGATATTTCTGGGGATTAATAATAAAAAAAAGAAAATAAACTACATGATATTAAAAATCTTGAACGTTCTTAATTTAGAACAATAAATTCAATACCGTTTAAATAAAGATAATTATAATTTTGAATAAAATATAATATACATAAATGAATTGGCCAATAAGTGAAGATGATTATTAAGTTAATCAAATAAATTAATTTTTAACAAAAGAAGAATAAGATAACAATTATCGCAAAGTTTATAATCATTTAATCAATGAAACAATTGCACAATATGTTACATCATTATATTAAATGACTAAATATAGAGATACTATTGATAGTCCATATATTAAATAATAAATATAAAAATAAATTAATATTGTAGAATAAAAGATTAAATAATATAATATAAACTTTGCAGAAACAATGACAAAATTAGAGATTAAAAAAAATTAAAATATTGTATTCGAGAATAGCGACCTTTATCAAAAAAATACTTGATTAGTTCATTAATTGTTATAACAATCTTCGCGATGACTTTCGAAATATTATATTGATTTCATATTATATTTTTTATTACATTTGCCACAAATTAATTCAGTTTAATTATATGTACTTTTATGAAATTATTACCAATATTATTCATATGCCAAAATTTGTTAATCATTGTTATATTCAATTTATTCTATTGTGTCGACTCGATAATTTTAGTTGAATTATTATATTATAAGAGATTTATAAAATGGCAATTCTAATCCTTTTTACATAGATTATTTATGTTATTGAATTCTATTTTCTGCTGTTTTATGAGACGTCTATCCGATATAATCATATATTTTATATTTCATATTATAAATGCCATAAATACAACCATGTTTTAAACTACTATTATATTTATCTTATAATTATTCTATTTACTATTTTTATTCTTCAATTTTATTAAGTTATTTAAGTCTTAAAGATTTAAGCAAGTTATACACCATATCTTAAAATTATTATGCTATAGGTTTTTCAGATTTGATTAATGCGTAATATATACCTTATTCTGTGAAATATAATTACGACGGCGTATCGCCCTCGATTATAAATTTACTATTATTTCGTATATTTCTAAACCAATGAGCGTCATGAGATTTTCTATATCCTAAAACATGAATTAGTAAATCAGAACATTTGATTAATGGCTCATAAATACTACCATAAACATTTACCATATGTTAATTTAAATTAAGAGTTCCTATAATTTCAGAATCTTTATTTTATGAGTCTAATAATTATATGTCCATTTTATCAAATAATAAAATAAATAAAAAATAATTAATTAATTCATATTAATAATTCTATATATTATGTACAATTTGGGCACTTTATTAGTCAACTAATTCTTTATCTTTTTCCTAATTTTGATTTATAAGGTTAACATTGTTCACATGAACAAGCCGATATTTTATCTATATCTTCTAAATATTCACTACTTGAACTTTCCATTTATTAATCATTAATAAATGAACTTTCTAATGTATCTCCTGATTTATCATCTAATTATAATTCTTCTTATAAATTAATAGGTAATTCATTAAATTTACAAAATTATGTTTAACCTTATTCATCAACAATCATATAATATTTGAAATTACTAACAAGTGTAATAGACATTTTATAATTAAAAAAAAATATTTTTATTTTAATTAATCATTAAGCACATTATTATTTTTATTATTTCTTTTCTGCAACTAATTTAATAATATTCTAATAATGTTCTGAATCTTTTTTAATCATTTCATTTATATTATTATCGCGTTTATATTCATTCATAATTTTAACATATGAACAATCACTCATTTATCGTTTTGGTGGAACTAATTTTTTAGGTCTTCCTCTTTTACTAACTTTCTATTATTCTTCTTGTATAATTTCTAATTATTCTTTTTGTTCGTTTTATGGTTATTCAATCTACTGTTATTCAATCTATAGTTATTCAATCTACTGTTATTCAATCTATTGTTATTCAATTGGAAGTTATTATACAACTTATTTCTTTTATCTTGGCATATTTTATAGAATGAAAAAATAAAAAAAAAATAATTAATTAATTGGTATATAGCCCGCACGAATTCCTGCAGGCTATCATTTAATGTTATTTATAATTTTAACTTTCAATTTCTATTCAATATCGCGCAAAGATTATTCTATTGATGGTTTATTCCATAACAAATATCGTGCCCAATATCCAGCGGAATAGATATCATTTATATTATCATTTTTATGCCTCTATATATATCTTTATTTGCGTTCATTATCTTTATGAATCGTAAAATCCTCATAACCAGATGCGCCAAAATTAACTGTTTTCTTTCTATTATCTGTTTAAATTATAGCGCAATACTTTTTACCTTTAACTTTGCTATTCTATAATGTTATATTCATATTTATATTCATAATAATTTATCTCATTTTTTATTTATTAATTTTTATATTTCTGCTAATAATTTTCTTGATTTTTTAATTTTATCTAAATCTTCATCATATATATTGTTCTAAATTGTGTTATATCTATTTCCATATTCAAGTTCAAGATAAGATATTGGTTCGTATCTATTTATTACTGAATAATAGAAATTATATATAAATTCATTATTTATTTATATATTATTGATTAAACTATCTATATTATCATGAAGTAATAATTTAACATAATTAATAGTTTCTTTTTTTAATTCATATTTATCCAAACCTTCTTCATTATCAATTGCATTTTACTAAATATAATATAATTATGGTTATTATTCTATAATATTAATAAATTTATCTAAATTTTTCTTAGCTATTTCACTTTTCGCAATAATAGGATTATTTATTAATTCTATATATTTTTATGATTATTTTTATTATATTTATTCACCTTATATTTTTAATATTTATTCTATTAATTTATTTGCATCATTAATAAATCTAATTTCTTTTTAAGTAGGATCATTTTCAATAAACTTTAAATCTTCATGTATATATGGTATTTTTTAATTATTGTTTCTAATATCTGTAAAATATATTCTTACTCCACCATTTAAATCAGATAAAATTACTTATGTATAATTAATTTTATATTTTAATAATTCTCTAGTTTATAAATCAATTGTATATACATATTAATATTATTCAATAAATTATTTTTCTTTTTCTAATTCTTAATTTAATTATTATATTATATTATTTTAAGGTATTTCTTCAGGCATTTCATATTATTAATCATAATTAGAAGAATTATATTATATAGTTTAATAATATGCATCAACTAATTAAGGAGCATTTTTAATTATTTCTTGATTTTTTTTGGGCCTACCTCTGGGCTTTTTCTCTTTTACTTCCTATTATTTTATAGGTTTGATTAATTTTTCTTTCTTCGGTTTTATTATATTTTCTTTTTAAGATATTACTTCTTGATTTTTTTTAGGTCTACCTCTAGGCTTTTTCTCTTTAATTTCATTATTTTTCATAGATTTATCTTCTTTATTCTTTACTGAATTTTATTTAGATTTTAAATATTCATCATATGTTTTATGACAAATATTTTTCTTTCTAGTTTCAAATGCCTTCTTTTATTTTTCATAATTGTCCATTTATTAATCATAAATATTATTTTAAAATAATTATATTTATTATTAAGATTCATTTGTTTAATTAATATCACCTTATTATTAAATATCTTCATAATCAATAATTTCTTCTATTGTACAATGATTTTCTTAATCACCACATTATTAATTAAAATAATTTTCAACTTCTTAATTTTGAAAAACTCCAATTTAATATTCTATAAATTAATCTTTTAATTTTTCATATAATTATTTCTTATAATATTATTATCTCTTATAATATTATTGTTTTTATTTATCTGTCATAGTAGATAATTTATCATTTAATTGTTTTTGTTTATTAATATTAAAGACAATTTTCTTATAATAAAGTTTAATAACAGATTTTACTAAATTAAATAATTATCTGATTAATAATTTTTTGACTGGTTCTTATCTAATTGTTAAACCCGCGAGTTTAAAATTTATGTTTTATGTCTTTCTAATGATAGAAGCTCTTTTCATTGCATATTATAATGCTTACATTTTTTCAATTAATTATACTTTTCATAGTATTTTTTTAAATAAAAAAAAATATATAATTAATCATTTTTAGTTTGTAATTTTAACTCTTTATTTCCATTAATAATCAGATATCTTTTTATAAATTATTTTTTTTAATTTTCTTTAATCTTCATTAAGTATATGATCATAAATACATAAATTATCAAATTATTTTTTTAAATCTTATATATACAATGAATAATCATTATTGTATTATTCTTTACATTATAGATATAATTTAAATTAATTTGTAGATTAAAGAATAAATTATTAATTCATTTTTATAGTTTTTTTTTAAATAAAATCAATAAAGACTTTTTAATTAATTTTTCTATATCCATTTAATATTATTAATGTTTTAATAACAATAATACGCATGCAATAACGAATCGTTTTCGTCAAATGAGATTTTTTATAATTCAGGAAATAATTATTATATTAATTATCTACCTTTGTGTTTATTCTAATTATATTTATTTGAATCTGGGTTATCAACTTAAATATCTTTTAATTATTCATGCTTTAATTTTAATTTAGAATGTTATATAACATAATTAACATTTTAAGGAAGAGCCGCAATAATTCCATATTATACCTTAGTAGCACTATATTAACCCATTTATAATTCTACAACAACATATTATATATTGTATTTCTTGAATAAGCTATCTATAACAGTTTATATTGTATTTGAAACATAACCATCAACTTAACTTTATGTGCATTTATCTTTAGGTTTTAATTATACAACAAATGATTCAATATAGTTTCCTTATATATCAATAATACAATATCCACATTTAATAAATGCTGGGTCAATACCAAGTATATATTTTTGTTGGTTCATTTATTATTATTATTTTTATTATTTATTTTTATTATAAATGGACAAATAAAATTTATTAATCTCAATTGATTTTATAGGTATTGATTATAAGTATCATACATATTTATATTAATTATGTAATAGAATGAAAATAGATTATCACAATATAAATTAATTGTAATCATTATAAATATATTAATAATTAGTCCGCGATATTGAATCTAATGATAATATATAAGAATTATTCAGTTTAAATTATTAATAAGGATTTGAGGTATAATATTATAATATTGAACAAAGATTTATAATTGTAACGCATAATGGATATAAAAAAAAAGTATCAATATATTAATATAATAAATTTAAATATGAAAGATTAATTCATTAAACATTATATTATTTAAATATTAAATAAGATTCATTTATTGTTGATTAAGAATTAAAATTCGCTTTATAAAATAATTCATCTGTTAAAAGTAAATTATAAATAGTTATGAAACAAAATATATAATTACCATTATTATTATCTATAGAATCATAACCACAATAATATGTTCCTTAATAATTTACATATGAAGAATTAATCAATTTATTATAAAATAAAACATTTATATATAATAACGCGATTCATTAATATATACATTTTGATAGAAGTTAAAACTGTAAATATTATATGGATATTGATGGGTTAGATAAAGTATTTAATAATATAGATGATATTTATAATTTTATTAATGATTTATAATAATCTATTCATATAGCTATAAGATTTTATATAAATTGTAACTATATTAATGATAAATAAATAACAATAATGTCATCTAATAATTGTTAGTAAACTTGTCATATATATTGTTAATAATATGTGCGTTTGTAAGATATAAGAAAAATAACTAAACATATAAAAATATTATTAATAAATTAATTTAATTATGATTAATAAATTGTAGATAGTTTAATTGATTTATAAGTATATCCAAAGTAAGGATTTAAATAATTGCGCATAGATTATTCAAGTAAAATAAAAGGTTAATATAATAAAAAAACTAAATAATATGAATCTATAAATATTGATATTAATAAAATATGTAAAGATATATCTATGCAAAATTTAAAGAATATTATTATATAAGATTTAAGTGATAATAATATTCATAATAATATATATGTTCCTATATAATATATAAATACGCCTCTATTTAATATTCAATATGATTAATAAAGTAATAACATAAATAATGAATATGATATATAATCTAAGAATAATGATTTGAGAAATATATAAATCATTTCATAAAAAGAAATAATTAATTAACAATATAAATATTAATAAATTGAATATAAAGGTATGTGTTTTATTCATAATAGAGTTCATGATAAATGTAATATATTATATGATTATAATTATAAAATAGTTTGTAATAGATTTGATGGCTAAAATATAAAATATTATAAATAAAAAATTACAGAATAATAATAGGTATATAAATAATAATTATCAGAATAAATAATAAATTAATTATAATCTTGTAAATATGTAAATGATATAAATGCGAATATCATATTAAATTAAAAATATATAGAAGCAAAATTTAGATTGAAGAATACCTTTATTAAATCACATTGTGGAACCGGGAAAAGTTACAATATAATATAAAATATAAAATAGATGTTAATAGATAATTCTAATTTACGCGTTTTGTTTTTATCGACAAGAATTTCATTCAGTAATACAATGAAAACAGATATATTCAAAAATCACAATATTAATTTTAGTTTATATAATGATTAATAAAGCCAACTAGACAAGTCTTGGATTAGTTAATAATAATTTTTAATATTATAAATAGAATCATTATAATGTATTTAAAATTTATAATTTGATTTGGTGATTTTAGATGAATGCTTATCAATATTAAATCAATTATAATCATTATCGCGGACATATAAACATCTATAATTATTAATATAATAACTAAATACAAGTAAATATAATGTATTTTGTGACGCATTTTTATCATAATAATAAATTAATCTATATTTAAATATGATAGATAATAAAACAAATGAAATAATAATTAATTTATATTAACCATATAAAGACTAAGATTAATAATTTGATGATTCTAAATTAGAACAATATGAAAATTAATTATAAAAGTAAGAAACATAATTGTATATATTAGGCCATTAATTATAAACTACAAAAGATAATATAGAATATAACAATATGTATAATAAATATAAATAGAAATAATAATAAATAGAAAAATTAAAAGATATAATATATAATGCATATGAATTAGATGAATTTTATATTAATAAGTCATCAATATGCAAATTTATATGTTCATAAAATAATATACAAAAAGTATTTAATGATAAATTAATAACTATATTAAAATAAGGATAGAAATGTTTTTCTATGTTTGAGGAATATAATTAATTAAGAGCAACTATTGATTTATTAATAAATAATAATATATTAAAAGAGGAAGAAATATTATGTATACATGGACGAAATTTAGAAGAAGATTAATTTGGTAATAAACATATAATAAATAAAAGAAATTTCTATAATGATTCAAATGAAAATAAATTAGATAATATAAAATATGTTTGTTTTAGTAAAAGCTTAACTACTGGGTGCGATTTTTAACAAAAAGAATTTAAAATAGGATTACATTTATTATCAAATAATGCATATACATATCTTAATCCTTTTGAATTATGTTAAGGTTTACATAGATTTCGTTAAGTAAAAAAATAATATATATATTGTAAATATATATAATAGATTAATAATACAAAAAATATAACTCCTTACAAAGTTGCTAAATTATAAAATTAAAATAATAAAAACAAATTATATAATTTTTAAAATGATATATTATCATAATACTATATATTTAGAGATGCGCAAAAGAATTTATTTAATAATTATAAATCGTATATAGTAGCCGCATTATTATAAGATATGGGTTATTCTATTATTGTTTAATAAATTAATAATGTTCAAGATAATTATACAAAATAATTAAAATATATATCTAATGAAAATTAATTATAAAATATAGAATCAATAGAATAATATGACTTATATAGATAAGCATATATTAATGGTTTAAATAATTAATAAGATGAATAATTATAATAAATGAATTAATAATAATTTAATACATTTAAGAAATTATAAATATTTAGAGATAATTATTGTAAATCAATAAGTGAACTTAATATGAATTATGACTAAGTAACGAAGATATTATTAGACAATCAAGAATATATAAAAACACAAGATATAGAATTTTAAAAGCAATAGTTAATACTTAATTAATTTAATTCGCTAAATTGGTAATATAAAATTAATGAAGAATAGTTATAATAAACTAATAAGCGCGATTTTACATATGAAATAGTTTTATAAAATATAGATAAACAAAAATATAAATAAATTATTGATTTTATAGGTATTGAAATATTATAATGTATAATATAAATGATGACAGATTATGTACAAATATAAAATATGTATCAATAGTAATAATATACAAAATTAGTAAATTAATTAATGTTATATTTATTGATTGATTATAATGGTATTAAATTATAAGATATAATAGAAAAAAAATATATAATATAATCAATGTTAAAATATTATGAAATGAATTAAGATACAATAAATGAATTATTGCGCGAAAATAAAATAAATTTAAGTAGATAATATAAAAATTCAATAGTCAAATAATTAGGATTAAAATATGAATAATAGAGAATATAATTTTGCGGATAAAGATAAAGAAAATAAATATTAATATAATAATTAAAATTCAATTAAGAACTATCATAAATATTATAATGAATTAATTTAAAAAAATACTTTTATATATTACAATAAATATGAATTAATTAACTTAATGTGAATATTGCAAAAAAGAATTCAAAAGAATAAAAATGCATAAATGTAAATCTAAACCTTAACTTATTATTGAATAAATCAATGAATAACCTATTGTTGAATAAATCAATGAATAACCTATTATTGAATAAATCAATGAATAACCTATTATTGAATAAATAAATAAATAATCAATAGAAAATTGTGGAGTTTGTTATTAATAATTAGAAAGATATAATATAAAATGCGAAAATTGTATATATAAATTTTGCAAAAAGTGTTATTATAAAATAGATAAGTAATAATGTCCATACTGTCGTCAATATGGTTAAAAATATTTTATTTAGTTAATGAAATATAAATATGACAATGAAGGATTTATAGAAGCCACGCGTTTAGTTTATCTAAGTAAATATAGGTCAACTGACATAGTAAAATTTTGGGATAGAATATCTATTTATAGAAATATATATTATGAAAATTAATAATATTTATAAGTTATATTTTTCGCAATGGAATAAGCAGTATATAATTTAGATTAATTATATAATATAGAAAATATAATAGATGATATAAGTATAATAACAATTGCTATTTTATCGAAAATATAAACAAATAAATAAAATTTATATATGGATGAATTATTAACATTTGTATTTATTTATAATAATCAGGACTTAATGTAAAATATAAAGAATTTCTATATTGAATTATCATAAATGAGAAGACAATCAGATAGATTAATTACAATAATAGTAAAGAAGTATTTTGAAATATTATTATGGAAAGTTGATTTAGAAAATATGATATAATGAGAAAATAAATAGGGATATATAATAAGATTTTTTTTATGAGAATGAGAGTGGCCATCTTTAAAATTGAGGTGACCATCTTTGGTAATATATATATAAATAAAATATATTATGAAAAGATTGGCCACTTTTTTCTAATCTATTTTGCTTGAAAAAAGTTAAAATCGTATATAGTTTAAAAGATATATAGAATAAATAAATCAATAGTATATATATGCGCAAATTATAATTCTTATTTATAATTAATGTTTATTAATCAACCCGCAAAATATTATTATTCATATCAATAAATCATAACTTTTATAAACACTGAATTATTAATGAGCGCGATTTTTATAAATAGAGAATTATTAATCATCGCGATTTTTATTAATCATCGCGATTTTTATTAATCATCGCGATTTTATAAATACTGAAATATTAAACAAGCCGCGAAGCGGTATTATATAAATTGAATTATTAATGATTTGATTATTATTAAACCAATTATAAATTATTAATGATTAATTATGGACATATAATATATATCTGAAATTCTTAAATACTTAATGCTTTAATATATATATATACTAACAAAGGATATATATTATATGTCCATAATTAATCATTAATAATTTATAATTGGTTTAATAATAATCAAATCATTAATAATTCAATTTATATAATACCGCTTCGCG
>Ga0194133_10004170_pt1 | contig 19704 bp, 21 predicted proteins | sample TA2KigOf40mmetaG_FD_155448 | JGI IMG/M metagenome (GOLD analysis project Ga0194133, IMG submission 155448) | Freshwater microbial communities from Lake Tanganyika, Tanzania - TA2015055 Kigoma Offshore 40m | ecosystem: Environmental > Aquatic > Freshwater > Lake | place: Tanzania: Lake... | reverse complement strand
CGCGGTCGAGGACGGGGTCCTCGTTCTGCGGATCGATCTGCGCCCGGCGGACCAGCGTGGGTGAGCCGTCTTGCCGCTGCGGGACCCTCGCTTGGTAGGCTCTCCCCCGCTGCGGATGTAGCTCAGTTGGTAGAGCATCACCTTGCCAAGGTGAGGGTCGCGGGTTCGAGTCTCGTCATCCGCTCAGCGCGAAGGCCCCCGTTCGGGGGCCTTCGTCGTTTCCGGAGGTGGTTGGACGCGGGTCGGGGCCCGGGCTCAGCAGGTTGCGTTGGCGCCGAACTTCTGCACCCAGTAGGGGGAACCGGGGCCGTCGCCCGAGGCTCGGCCGAAACCCACATGGGTGAAGGTCGGCTCAAGGATGTTCGCCCGGGGGCCGGGTGAATCCATCCAGCCGTCCATCGCATGTCCGGCGTCCCCGTAGCCGGAGGCGATGTTCTCGCCGACGTAGGAGGAGCCTCGATACCCGGCATCCCGAGCTCGGTCCCGGGGCTCCGAACCGTCCGGGCCGGTGTGGGAGAGCTTGCCCCAGCGTGCGAGCACCTCGGCGGAGCCCTGCGCGGCCTGCTGCAACGTGTCGCACCGAACGAGCGGCTCGACGCCGTGCTCGGCTCGGTGCGAGTTCACCTCGTCGAGCATCTCCGCGTCCCAGGGGGTCGGCAGCGGCACGACGGTGCTCGTCGTGGGAACGGTGGTCGCGCGGCCTGCGGTGTCGGGGCGGATGGCGTCGCCGAGGACGGCACTCGTGGCCGAGCAGGCAGCGAGCGACGCCATCGACATGGCGACGATGAACATGCAAGTTCGGTGACTTCGGCGGTGCACCCGAAGAGCTTTTCAGGTCACTCAGCCCGTACCTAGCGGCTGGAGCGGGCTGTATCGATATCGACATCCGACGGACGGACAACCATTTCGTGACCCGCCGTGGAGTACCTCGTGGTTTCGACGAATTGATGCCGGGGTACCCAGCGCCGGCTCACTGCGATCGCGCACGAGCCGAGGGTTCAGGCAATTGACATCCATCTAGTAAGCCGGGGTCTCCTAGCTCCGGTCTTGCTCGTCGGATGCACTCCGTCGAACAGCGACCCCGACCCCCCCGGGGCTCCGTGCAACCAACTCCGGTGGTGTCCCCACCCGGAAAAAGGAGAAAACAATGCGTTTGCGACACACCGTCATCGCCGTGGTGGCCGCGGGTTCACTCGTCCTCGCAGCGTGCAGCAGCGACGACGACACGACGGCGTCCAGCGACACGACTGCTGCGTCGACGGAAACCACCGCCGCTCCGGCGACCACCACGACCGCCGCCAAGCCCGGTGACATCGTCGCCGTGGCGACCTCGACCGGCACCTTCAAGACGCTGGCGGCCGCCCTCCAGGCCGCCGACCTCGTCACGACCCTGCAGGGCACCGGGCCGTTCACGGTCTTCGCCCCCACCGACGCGGCGTTCGCGGCGCTTCCGGCTGGGCTGCTCGACAAGCTTCTTCTCCCGTAGAACAAGGAAGTCCTGACGCAGATCCTCCTGTTCGACGTGATCTCCGGCAGCGAGGTCCCGTCCTCGAAGGTCGCCGCGGGTGATGTGAAGATGGCGAGCGGCGACACGGCGAAGATCGTCGTGAGCGGTACGACCATCACGATCGCCGACGCGAAGATCAGCGCGGTCGACGTGGATGCGTCGAACGGCGTGATCCACGTGCTCGATGCGGTCATGGTCCCCGCCGGTGTCGACGTGGCGGCGCTGCTCGCCAGCTGACCTTCGGGTCCAACTCGAATTCCCCGAGGCCGAGGGCCTGTCACGGTGATGTGGCGGGCCCCCGGTCTCGTCTGCCACCTCGATCGCGTTTGGCAGACGCCGCCACGGTGGCTACGACGCAGGCCTTCGGGGTGCCTCACGCAGTCGCGGGTTCCGCCTCATCCGTGCGGGTGGCGCTCGCCCTGGTGAGGACGGCGAGTGCCACGAAGGCCACGAGCAGGCCGACCCCCTGGATCGGGCCGATGACCTCCCCGAGGAAGATCGCCCCGGCGAGCGCGGCGCCGACCGGCTCACCCTGGAGCAGGATCCCCGAGGTCGACAGCGGCACGTGCGGTTGGGCCCATGCCAACAGCCCGTGGCCGAGACAGCCGGGGATGATGGCGAGCGCCACCAGCCAGCCCACGCCCTTCGTGGGTGGCGCGATGCCGTGGTCGCTCAGCGCGAGCAGCGGAAAGAGCGAGATTGCGGCGACCGCGGCCATGCAGAACAGGTACTCGATCGTGCCGACACCCTCGCGGGCCTTCTTCGTCACGAACAGGTAGCAGACCCAGATCCCGATCGCCGCGAACGCGAGCCCGAGACCGAGCGGCTTCGTGCCGCTCGCAGCGAACCCCGGGACGACGAAGAGCACGACGCCGGCGATCGCGCCGAGCGCGCAACCGAGGGCGAGCGCCGTGATCCGCTCACCGAGGAACCCGCGCCCGATGAGGAGCCCGAGCACCGGCGTGAGCGCCGCGGTGACCGTCGCGATCCCGACGGTCGCGTGCCGCAATGCCTCGAACCACACGGCGAGATTCACACCGAACAGCAGCCCACCGAGGAGCGATCGGCGCACCATGAGCAGGGTGATCGGCTTGCGAAGGACGAGGGCGATCACCCCGAAGACGATCGCGACGATCACGAGTCGCCAGAAGGCGACCACGATGCCCGGAAGGTCGGCGTTCTTCGCGAGCACCCCACCGGAGCTCCAACATGCGGTCGCTGCGAGGATGGCGAGCACGCCGAGCGCGGCGTTCGACTGGGATCGCAGACCGGACACGAGACCCATCGGGTGGACGCTACCAGCAGAGGTGACCGATGTCACCGGAACGTCGGGTCGTCGCTGCGGTCCACCGGTACGCTCCGACTCCGGCAGTGGACAACGGGGAGGCGTCGTGACCGGAGTGCGAATCGGGCTGTTCGTCCCGCCGAACGACATCACCGCCGCGATCGAAGCGGCACAGCGAGCCGAATCGCAGGGCTACTGGTCGGTGTCGCTGAACGACCACTTCGTGCCCCAGACCGGCCCGTCCGACGGCCCGCAGCTCGAGTGCCTCACGACGCTCACCGCGATCGCCATGCGTACCGAACGGGTGCGCCTCGTTCCGTCCGTGATCGCCGCCTCCTACCGCAACCCGGCGCTGCTCGCGAAGATCGGTGCGACCCTCGACCACGTCTCCGGCGGCCGGTTCGTCCTCGGCATCGGCTCCGGCTGGAACAGCGCCGAGTACGCGGCGCACGGCTACCACTTCGGTGACGCAACGGAGCGGCTCGACCACCTCGAGGAGACCCTCCGGATCGTCAAGGCGATGTGGACCGACGACGATCCGGTCGTGCACGGGCGGCACGCGCACGTCGAGCACGCGTCGACCGAACCCCGCCCGCTGCAGCAGCCGCAGCCGCCGATCATGGTCGGGGGTTCGAGCCGGTACCTGCTCGGCATCGCCGCCCGCCACGCCGACATCGTGAACCTCATCCCGCCGACGGCGAACGGCAAGGACTTCGTGAAGGACGCCGACGCGACCGTGCGGTTCGACCGGGCGCGCCTGCGGCGCCGGAACGAACTGCTCGACGAGCTCGCCGTGCAGGCCGGCCGCGACCCGGCGACGATCGAACGCAGCGGGTTCACCCTCGCGCACGTCACCGAGGATCCGAACGACCCGGTGCTCGAGAAGTTCGCGCGTCGCCTCGGGTTCGACGACCTCGCCACCGCGCAGCGGTCACCCGTCGCCCTCCTCGGCACCCCCGAACAGGTCGCCGAGGAGATGCTGAGCCGCCGCGACGAGGACCGCATCACCTACGTCGTCATCGCACCGAGCTCACCGACGGCGCAGGCGCTCATCGCCGACCGGGTCCTGCCCGCAGTCAGTTGAGGGTCGGCAACCGGTAGGTGCGCGCTGCGGTGTCGTGGAACAGGTCGACACGTTCCGCAGCAGTGAACGGGGCAGCGATCTTCTTGAACGCGTTCCAGAGCGCCACGTAGCCGACCACGCTCGCGTCGACCGGGAAGTTCGACTCGAACATGCACCGGGCCGGTCCGAACGTGTCGATCACGAAGCGGATGTCATCACCCCACGCAGCGACGATCTCCTCCGACGACGCCGGAACACCCCGCCGGTCCCAGCGGTCTCCGGAGAGCGGTCGGGTGATGCCACCGAGCTTCACCACCACGTTCGGACACCCGGCGACGCCTCGCAGCGCAGTGCGCCACACCGAGCGCACCTCCTCCGAGCGCCCCCGGTAGGGGCCCCCGGCGATGGGGACGCCGAGGTGGTTCGCCACGATCGTCGTGCCCTCGCACGCGCAAGCGAGCGCGGCGAGCTCGTCGAGCTGGGGATGGAAGCAGAACGCGTCGAAGGAACGGCCACGGATCCCGAGCGCGTCGACGCCGTGCCGGAACGTCGCCTCGCCCATGAGCCCGCTGCGCGTCGCCGCGTTGTTCATGGGTGACGGGTCGTGCGCCGTGGTGTGGCGGACCCCACGGAACCGACCCCGCCCCGCATCGTCGAGCGTGTCGAGCACGTCGCCGACCGCCGCGCCGAGGGTGAGGTCGGCGTGCCCGACGATCGCCGCGATCTCGGCACCGCCGAGCGTCGCGCTGCTTTCCGCAGCGGCGGCCACGTAGCGCACCTCGCCGACCGGGCGCAGCTCGACCGGACCGTCGGCGAGGTAGTGGGCGTGGCACTCCACGAACACCGTCCGCAGCACCCGGTGGCCGGACCCCGTGTCGGCGAGGAGCGCGTCGAGCGGGTACGGCGTGCCGGTGTGTCCGGTGTCGTCCCAGAGATGGTGGTGCGCGTCGCAGATCGGGAGGTCCGGGTCGAGGACCTCCTCGGCAGGTGCGGACACCGGGGTCGCCATGGCGCGGACCCTACCGCCCGGCCCGCTCAGACGACGCCGGACTCCCGCAGGGCGGCGATCTCCTTGGCCGCCACACCGAGGTCGGTGAGGATGGCGTCGGTGTGCTCGCCGAGCGCCGGGGCGGCTCGGCGCACGCCGCGGTCCTCCGGTCCGTCGGCGAACGTCACCGGCTGGCCGACCACCGCCACCCGCCCCCGGGTCGGATGCTCCACGGGCCGGGCGATCCCCGTCGCCACGACCTGCGGGTGCGCGAAGGTCGCCCCGAGGTCGAGGACGGGCCCGGCCGGGACGCCGACGGCGAAGAAGGCCTCGATCCACTCCTCCGCCGGCCGGGTGCGGGTGACGGCCTCGATCATCGAGTTCACCTCGTCACGCCGTGCGGCACGCGCCCGAGGCGTCGCGAAACGTTCGTCGTCGGCCCACTCCGGATGGCCGAGCACGCCGCACATCGCCCGGAAGTGATCGTTCGTTCCGGGCGCCAGGTTGAAGGGTCCGTCCGCCGCCTCGAAACACCCCATCGGCACCGCGGTCGGGTGGTGGTTCCCCTGCTGGGCGGGCACCTCGCCCTCCACGAGCACGCGCGCCGCCTGGAAGTCGAGCATCGCGATGAGCGACTCGAGCAGCGAGGTGCGCACCCATGCGCCCTCGCCGGTGCGGTCGCGTCGGATCAGCGCCGAGAGGATCCCGAATGCGAGGTAGACGCCAGAGGAGCTGTCGGCCACCGCATGCCCGGACCGCACCGGACCCTGACCGGGCAGGCCCGTGACCGACATGAGCCCGCTCATCCCCTGCGCGATCTGGTCGTACCCGGGCCGTTCCGCCCACGGCCCGTCCTGGCCGTACCCGGAGATGCTCCCGTAGACGAGGCGCGGGTTCACCGCCCGCAGCGCGTCCCAGTCGATCCCGAGCCGGGCCGTCACGCCTGGGGCGAAGTTCTCCACCACCACGTCGGCACGCTCCACGAGCAGCAGGAACAGCGCACGCCCGCGCGTCGACTTGAGGTCGAGGGTCAACGACTCGTTGTTCCGCCGCAGGTTCTGGAAGTCCGACCCGAGACGACCACCGAGCGCACCCGCCCCGGCAGCGGCGGGGCGCTCCACGGTGATGACCCGCGCCCCCCAGTCGGCGAGCTGGCGGACCGCGGTCGGACCGGCCCGGAACGCCGTCAGGTCGAGGACCAGCAGATGATCGAGCGGCAGCACCGTCAGGACGTCGCCTCGCGCAGCGGGCCGTGCAGCGCAGCGAGCCGGTCGATCATCGCGTCGACGCTGCGAGCGCCCGCCTGGTAGATCGCCGTCGCGTTCACCGCCGCCCAGTGGAACCCCATCGACCGCACCGCCTCGGCCCGCCGCACCACGGCCGCGGTGTCGGCGTAGAAGGTCTTGCCCGCCTCGTCCGTCGGCGGCAGCGCCAACATGAGCTGCAGCCCGACGGCGTCGGGGTCCCGGCCGTGCTCCTCGGCGGTGCGACGGATCGTCGCGATCCCGGCGCGAATCGTGTCGTCGGGCACCCCGGCGGTCCCCATCCAGCCGTCGCCGAGGCGACCCGCCCGGCGGTGCGCCACGGGCGCGTCCCCGCCGACCCAGATCGGCAGGCTCGCGACCTGCGGCGGCTTCGGGTCCATGGCGATCGCCTCGAGCCGGTGGTGGTCGCCGACGTAGTCGATGCGATCGTCACCCCAGCACGCCCGCAGCACGTCGATCGCCTCGTCCATCCGCCGACCGCGGTCCGACCAACCGAGCCCGAGCGCGTCGAACTCGCACGCCTGCCACCCCACGCCGACCCCGAGGCGCATCCGTCCGCCGGACAGCGTGTCGATGGTCGACACCTGCTTCGCGACGAGGACGGCCTGGCGTTGGGGGAGCACCAGCACCTCGGTCGACAGGCCGATCCGCGAGGTGACCGCCGCGGCGAAGCCGAGCAGCACGAGCGGCTCGAGCACCGGCATGCGGGTCGGGTAGCGGGGCGCCTCCCGGGTGTAGGTCGGCCACCCCATGACCACGTGGTCGAACACGGCGATCTCGTCGTAGCCGATCTCCTCGATGGCCCGGGCCATGCGAGCCACGGCATCGGGCCCTTCCCGGAACGCGATCGACGGGAACTCCACGGAAAGCTTCATCACGGACCCCTCCTCGTCGCACGGCGACGGACCCCGCAAGCCTCGCAGGTCGTCCCGGCGGGTGCACGCAGGACGCTGCGGAACGACCGCGGACCCGGCGGATAGGGTTGCCCGAACACGACCGGCCGACGGTCGACGGAGCTGGGGGACGGCCATGGAACGGGACGCACTGATCATCGACGCCGTGCGGTCGCCGCGAGCGAAGGGCAAGGAGAACGGGGCGCTCCACAAGGTGCACCCTCAGCGCATCCTCGCCCAGGTGCTCGAAGGACTGCGCACCCGGGTCGGGTTCGACTCGGCCGATGTCGACGACGTGATCATGGGCTGCGGTTCCGGCAGCGGCGACCACGCGATGGACATCGCCCGCATGGCCGCCCTCGACGCCGGGTGGTCGCTCGACGCCCCCGGTGTGACGCTCAACCGGTTCTGCGGTTCGGGCCAGCAGTCCGTGAACTTCGCGGCGATGGCCGTCCTCGCCGGGCATCAGGACCTCGTCATCGGCGGCGGCATCGAGTCGATGTCCCGTCCGACCTCGCTGCACGTCGACGGGTTCACGGCGAACAACAAGCACCTGTTCGAGAAGTACCCGATGGTCGCCCAGGGCATCTCCGCCGACCTGATCGCCACGGTCGAAGGCTTCAGCCGACGCCAGTGCGACGAGCTCGGCGTCGACAGCCAGACCCGCGCCGCCGCAGCGCTCGCCGAGGGCCGGTTCGACCGCAGCCTCGTCACCATCCGCCACGACGACGGCACGGTCGCCCTCGACCACGAGGAGTTCCCCCGCCCGGGGACGACGCTCGCCGATCTCGAGAAGCTGTCGCCGAGCTTCGAGAAGCTCGGGGCGATGGTCCTCGACGGGCAGACGCTCTCCGTCGACCAGACGGCGCTCCTCAGCTACCCGGGGTACGACCGCATCGAGCACGTGCACCATGCCGGCAATAGCTCGGGCGTCGTGGACGGCGCCTCCGCCGTGCTCATCGCGTCGCCGGACTACGCGAAGGCCCACGGACTGCGCGCTCGGGGCCGCATCGTCATGTCGGCCGTCGCCGGCACCGAGCCGGTCATCATGCTGACCGCACCCGGCCCCGCCGCGGAACGCTGCCTGCAGAAGGCCGGCATGACGTGGGACGACATCGACCTGTTCGAGATCAACGAGGCGTTCGCCGCCGTCGTCCTCAAGTTCCTGAAGGACACCGGCGTGAGCTGGGACAAGGTGAACGTCAACGGGGGTGCGATGGCGCTCGGCCACCCCATTGGCGCGACGGGCGGCATGCTCATCGGCACCGCACTCGACGAGCTCGAGCGGCGCGACAAGGAGTTCGCGCTCATCGCGATGTGTACCGGCGGCGGCATGGGCACCGCCACGATCATCCAGCGGGTCTGAGCGGCGCGCCGGTGTGTCGTCGGCTTCTCGAGACCGTCCGACTCCTCGTCGCGGCGGTGGTGGTCGGGGCCGTCGCCGGCGCTGCGTCGTTCGTGTTCCTCGAAGGGCTCGATGCCGTCACGTCGCTCCGCACGGAGTGGGCATGGCTGATCCTCGGGCTGCCGGTCGTCGGTCTCGCTCTCGGTCTCCTCGCCGAGCGTGCCGCCTCCGATGTTACCGGCGGCACCGCGGTCGTGGTCGACCGTGCCCGTCGTGGTGGTGACGACCTCCCGGTGGCGCTGGCGCCCTACGCGCTCCTCGGTACCTGGGCGACCCACCTCGTCGGCGGATCCGCCGGTCGGGAAGGCACGGCGCTGCAACTCGCCGGGGGGCTCACCGGCCCGATCTCCCGAGGGTTCCGGCTCGGCCCCGACCGGCGTCGACACCTTCTCGTCGCTGCGATCGCGGCGGGGTTCGGCGCGGTGTTCGGCGTTCCCCTCGCCGGCACCGTGTTCGCGTTCGAGGTCGGTGAGGGCCGGCGCGTCCGCCCGACGGTCCTCCTCGCAGCCCTCGTCGCCGCGTTCGTCGGGGACGGCGTGGTCGACCTCGCCGGTCACGATCACGCCAGCCGTGCCGCGGTGGTCGCGGCCGGCTCGCCGAGGACGGTGGTGGGTCTGGTCGTCGTCGGGCTCGCCTGTGGCATCGCCGCGCTCGCCTACGTGCTCGCGACCCGCGCGGTCCGACGTGTGCAGGCCCGGCTGGTGCGACGGGCTGCGCTGCGACCCGTCGTCGGCGGCGTCGTGGTGCTCGGCGCTGCGGCGGTGGTCGGCCCCGCGTACCTCGGTCTCTCTCTCCCGCTCGCCGACGCGGCACTCGCCGGTGCGGAGGTCTCCGCTGCGGCGTGGCTCGTGAAGCTCGTCCTCACCGCGGTCACGGTCGGTTCGGGGTTCCCCGGCGGAGAGGTGACCCCGCTGTTCGTCGTCGGGTCGACCGTCGCGGTCGTCGTGGCACCCCTCGTGGGGATCGACCCGGTCGTCGCAGCAGCCTGTGGGTTCGTTGCGACCTTCGCCGGTGTGGCGGGGACCCCGCTCGCCGGGGTCGTGATGGCGGGTGAGGTGTTCGGGGTCCGGTCGGTTCCGGCCGCGGTGGTCGTGTGCGCGGTGGCGGCGCTCGTCGCTCGGAGGACCCCTCTCTACGAACCGGTGGCGCCCGCCGTGGAGGTCAGCTCGACGCGGCCGGAGGACCGTCGGGCAGGGTGAGGAGGACCTCCTGTGAACAGGAGGCGACCCGGCGCCCGGACCGCGTGTGCATCTCGCCCTGGGAGAGCCCCCGTCCGGCGCCGGTCGTGCTGCACCGTTGGGTGAAACACACCCACTCGTCGGCCCGCGCCGGGGCATGGAACCACATCGCGTGGTCGAGGCTCACCGTGTTCGTGTCGGAGTCCGTCCAGCGGCGGCCGTGCGCGAGGCTCGTGAAGTCGGCGAGGGTGAGATCGCTCATCCAGGCGAAGAACGCCGTGTGCAGCGTCGGGTCGTCGGGCAGCGCCTCGGGGAGGCGCATCCACACCTTCTGGCGGCCCTGCACCCGGGTGCCGGGGGTCGACGGCGGCGCGTCCTCGTACCGCTGATCGACCGGGGACCGGTTCGAGTAGAAGTCGTGCTCCGGATGGTCGGTGCCCGCTTCGGCCCAGTCGACGTAGGACGGCAACGTCGCCGGGTCGACCCCCGATGCCGTGGGGACATCGGCCGGGTCGTCCCAGGGGTGCCCGGCCGTCGGCACGTGCAGGGAAACCATCGCCCGGAACACCTCGCGCATCGTGCGGGACGGGCTGTCGTCGGTCTGGTGCACGGTGACCGACCGGTGCGCGAACGCACGCCCGTCACGCACGCGTTCCACGTCGACGCGCAGCGGCCGCTGCGTGCTCGCGCCACGGAGGAACGTGGCGTGGAGGCTGTGGGGGACCGCCACGCCGTCGCAGGTGGCGGCCGCGGCGAGGATCGCCTGCGCGAGGAACTGCCCACCGAACACGTTGCGGAGCCGATCGGTCTGCGACCGGGCGACGAAGCGGTCGGCTCCGAGCGGTTCGAGGGTCAGGATGTCGAGGAGGGTGGCGAGGTCCACGACGGCGTTCAGCCGGCGAGCTTCGCCTTCACCGCGTCGATGAGCCCCTGGTAGAGGTTCGTCGCGAGGCGCACCGTCTTCTCCTCGGCGATGGTGGGCGTGAAGTTGCCCTCCCACACGACGCCGGTACCCGCCCCGTCCGCACGGAGCCGCACGGTGGCCACGTAGCGCTCGAAGGGCATGTCGCCCGAGAGGATCGTGTAGCTGAACGCGTGGTCGTCCTCGTCGAACCAGGTGAGGCGTTCGACGACCGGGACGGCGCCACCGAGGTCCATGATGCGGTCCTGGCCGATACCCGTGCCCTCGACACGGCACCCGCCGATGCCCGGCAGGAGATCGGCGATCCCGCCGAAGTCGGCGATGATCGGCCACACCTGCTCGACGGGCTGAACGAAGTGGTCGGTGACGGTGACTCGTGTCATGGCGGGGAACCTAGCCGAGCGACGTGGCCGCCGGACCTGCCTCGACGCCGCCGACGACGTGGGCCTCCGGCAGGTCGACGCTCTGGTGGTCGACGTCGTTGGTGTCGGTCAGTTCGAGGTTGAAGAACCGCATCATGGGCGCGGCGAAGAAGGGTCCGGCGTGCCACGTCCCCCGGTGCAGACGAAGGATCACGTCGCCAGGTACCGCGAATGCCGTGATCCGGTCGAGGTCGGGCGCGGCATCGGCGTCGTCCGGCCCTCCGGTCCGGCTGACGGGCGGCGCGACGGCGAGGTACCAGGTGCCGTCGCCTGCAGCCGCCAGGCACTGCGTTACCGCGCGGTGACGGGTCAACCGGCCGAACGTGCCGGGACGGTCGCGGAGTTGCATGACCCAGAAGCGCGGCGCTCCCCGGTGGAGCTCGAGCGGGGCGTCGGGACCACCGGCTTCGATGACGGCTCCGAAGGAGCTGAACGCCTCGGGGGTGAGCGGTACAGCGGGCACGGTGGTCGGCACGGGACCATCGTGGCGCGTCCCGCGGGCCGAGGGCGGACCGGCGGTGTACAACGACGGGATGACCAGTCCGATCCGCATCTCCTGTGCGTTCCCGCCCGTGCCGGACACGCCGGCCCACATCGAGCTCGCCGAGCGGCTCGGCTACCACACGGCCTGGGTGTACGACACCCCTGCGTTGCAGCTCGACGTGTGGATGACGCTCGCGCTCGCTGCGGTCAGGACGGATCGGATCGTGCTGGGACCCGGCGTGCTGATTCCGTCGTTGCGGCATCCGATGGTGACGGCATCGGCGATCGCCCATCTCGTGTCCCTCGTCGGGGCGGACCGTGTCGTCGTCGGTGTCGGCACCGGCTTCACCGGCCGGCGCGCGATGGGACGCAAGCCGCTCCGCTGGGCGGACATGCCCGGCCACGTGGGGACGGTGCAGGCGCTCCTGCGCGGCGAGACGGTCGAGGTCGAGGGACGGCCGGTGCGCATGCTGCACTGGCCGGGCCAGGCGCCGGACCGTCCGATCGAGGTCCCCTGGGTGCTCGGGGTGAACGGCCCACGTGGGGTCGACGCAGCCCGGGACCTCGGGTGCGGGGTGTTCACGTCGAGGCCCCGACCCGGTGCGTCCTTCGACGGGGTCCCCTCCGCGACGCTGCTCGCGTTCGGGACGATCCTCGACGCCGGGGAGTCGCTCGGTGACCCACGCGTCCTCGCCACGGCGGGTCCGGGGGCGGCGGTCGCCTATCACGCCTTCCTCGAACAGCACGACGACCGCATCGCCGGTCTGCCCAATGCGGCCCGCTTCCGCGAGCTCGCCGAGGCGGTGCCCGAGGATGTTCGGCACCTCGCGCTGCACGCCGGTCACCTGACGGAGCTCAACGAGATCGACCGGGAGGTCGTGACCGCCGAGTCCTTGCGTGTCGTGCCGTTCGCGTGCGCCGCGGGGGAGGTGCCGGAGCGGCTCGACGGTCTCGCGGCGAGCGGGATCACGGATGTGGCGTTCCAACCGATGGGCGACATCGACCGGGAGTTGCGCCGGTTCGCCGAGGCGGCCGGTCTTCCGGGCGCGTGACGGTCCGGTCGTCGCCCGCCGTGCGCTAGCGTGACGAGCGTCACATCACGGCGAAGGGGGAGCGATCCCGATGCACCGACTGTCGACAAGCACGAGGAACCCCGTCCACGAGCGCACGGGCACACGGCGCCATGACGCACGCCACCGCCTCGGCGGACCGGGGCCCGTCCCCACCACCGAGTCCGGTGGCCGTCGGCGCCGGAGCCGATGGATCGTCGTCGTCGCCCGCCCGGTCGGCGACAGCGAGCTCGTCGGTGCCCTGTGCACGCTCGACGCGATCACCGGCGGCCGGTTCCACGTCCTCGTCGCGCCGACGCCCGACATCATCGGCGCCACGGCGTTCGTGCTCGCGTCCGGCGGGTGCGTGCCGGTCGACCCGCTCACCCTCACCGGTGGGGCCGTGCCCCGCAACGGTCGGGCACGTCTCGACACGATCCTCGCCGGGCTCCACCGGGCCGGACTCGACGCCACCGGCGACGTCAGCCACGGCGGCACGATCGGCGGCGTCGGCGACGCCCTGCGCAACGGCAGCTTCGACGGGATCGCCGTGCTCGCCCGGCCGCGCCCCGTGTTGCGCGGCCTTGGCCTCGAACTGCCCCAGCGGCTCGCACGGCGCTTCGGCCTCCCCGTGCATCGCCTCGGCGCAGCCGGGGGCTAGCGTCCGCCGGCACGCCGCCCTCGAGGAGATCGTCGTGCCGACCCGCATCACCGTCGTCCACTACAGCGCCACCGGGAACGTGACCCGGTTGGCCCGGGCCATCGCGGAGGGGGCGACCGAGGCGGGCGCGGACGTCCGCCTGCGTCGGGTCCCCGAGACCGCCCCGGACGACGCCGTCGCGGCGAACCCTGCCTGGTCGGCGCACCGTGCCGCCGTCGAGGCCGAGGACGGCATCCCGATCGCCTCCCTCGACGACCTCGCATGGGCCGACGGCATAGCGCTCGGCGCACCGACCCGTTTCGGGCTCCCTGCCGCGCAGCTCAAGCAGTTCCTCGACCAGACCGGCGGGCTGTGGGCGGCGGGGACGTTCTCGAACAAGGTCGTCACCGCCTTCACCGCAGCGTCGACGACGCACGGCGGACTCGAGTCGACGGTCCTCGCGCTCCTCAACACCGCGTACCACTGGGGTGCCGTCATCCTGCCGCTCGGCTACACCGATCCGGTGGTGTTCCGCACCGGGAACCCCTACGGCACCTCGTGGGTGGCGCGCAGCGGGTCGACGCCCGACGACGACGCCCTCGCCGCCGCCCGCCACCAGGGTCGACGACTCACCCGGGTCGCAGGAGCGCTCGCCGCCACCGCCGAACCCCGGTGATTGCCGTCGCCGGGCCTGCGGGCTAAGGTGACCGAGCCGACCGGGCAGCGAAGTTCGGTGAAAATCCGACGCTGTCCCGCAACTGTGGAATCCCGAAGGGCGACCGGAGGGATCGAGCCAGGTCGCCTGACCGGTCGAGCGACGCAACCAGCTCTCGAGGAAAGAGCGGTTCGTTCGGCAGGTCACCCTGCAGTCGAACACGGTTCCTCGACCAAAGGGAGGAAACCGTGCGATCACATCGGAAGTTCATCGGAGGCCTCGTGGCCATCGCGGCGCTCGCCCTCGGGCTCGCGGCGTGCGGGGGCGATGCCGAACCCCCCGGCGGAGCGGCGGCCGGTGGTGCCGACGCCACCTTCCCGGTCACGGTGACCGGAGGGAACGGGCCGGTCACCATCCCCGACCGTCCGGAGCGTGTCGTCTCGCTCTCGCCGACGGCCACGGAGATGCTCTTCGCGATCGGTGCCGGCGAGCAGGTGCTCGCCGTCGACGACCAGTCCAACCACCCGACCGAAGCGCCCCGAACGGCACTCTCGGGGTTCCAGCCCAACATCGAAGCGATCGCGAACTACCGGCCCGATCTCGTCGTCGCCTCCGATGACATCAACGGCCTCGTCGACGGCCTCGGTCGACTCGGCGTCGCCGTGCTCCTGCTCCCCGCTGCGGCAGACCTCGACGACGTGTACGACCAGATCGCCGTGCTCGGCAAGGCCACCGGCCGGACCGCCGGTGCCGCCGAGGTCGTGGACGATATGCGGACCCGGATCGGCGCCGCCGTCGCCGGACTCCCGAAGCGGAGCGGAACGCTCAGCTTCTACCACGAGCTCGACGACACCCTCTACACGGTGACCTCGAAGACCTTCGTCGGGGCCGTCTACGGCCTCGTCGGGCTGACCAACATCGCCGACGCCGCCGACCGCGACGGCTCCGGGTACCCGCAGCTCTCCGCCGAGTACCTGCTGAAGGCCGACCCGGACCTCATCTTCCTCGCCGACACGAAGTGCTGCGGACAGACCGCGCAGACCGTCGGCGCCCGCGCCGGATGGAGCGGCCTCGCGGCGGTGCGCAACGGCAACGTCGTGCCCCTCGACGACGACGTCGCGAGCCGCTGGGGCCCACGTGTCGCCGACCTCGTCGAAGCGGTCGCCGCGACCGTAGCGAAGGTTCGATGACACTGCGGGCCGAGGTTCCGACGGCGACCGTCGAGCCGTTGCGGGCGCCGGGCCTCGCCCGCTGGTGGTTCGCCGCGGGGCTGCTCTGCGTCGCCGTCGTGGCCCTCGCCGGTGTCGCCGTCGGTCCGGTGCCCTTGGCACCGCTCGACGTGGCCCGGGAACTGGTCGGCCTGCCGTCGGGGCTGAGTGCGACCGAGGCGACCATCGTGTGGCAGTTCCGCCTGCCCCGCGTCGTCCTCGCCCTGCTCGTCGGCGGACTGCTGGCCACGGCCGGTGGCGCGTACCAGGGGACCTTCCGCAACGCGCTCGCCGACCCGTACCTGCTCGGCGTCGCCGCCGGTGCCGGCCTCGGCGCGACGTTCGCCATCGTGAACGCCGGTGCCGGCCAGACCTCGACGGTCGTCACGCTCGCCGCGTTCGCCGGGGCGATGGCCGCCATGGGGATCACCTGGATGCTCGGCGCGGCGGGCGATCGCACCCGAGGACCGGCGTCGCTCGTCCTCGCGGGTGTCGCCGTCGCGAGCTTCTTCACCGCCGTGCAGACCTTCGTGCAGCAGCGCGATCAGGAGAACATCCGCCAGGTGTACAGCTGGATCCTCGGCCGGCTCTCGAGCGCCGGGTGGGACGACGTGCTGCTGCTCCTGCCCTACGCCGTGGTGTCGACCCTGGTGCTCCTCCTCAGCGGCCGTCTGCTCGACGTCGCCGGCGTCGGTGACGACGAGGCCCGCACCCTCGGCATCGACCCGAGGCGCCTGCGGGTCGTCGTCGTGGTCGCGGCCTCGATGGGGACGGCCGCCGCGGTTGCGACCAGCGGTCTCATCGCGTTCGTCGGCATCATCGTCCCGCACACGGTGCGGCTGCTGGCCGGGTCGAGCTACCGGTCGATCCTGCCGTTGTCGTTGCTCTTCGGCGGGGCCTTCCTCGCGGCGACCGACCTGCTCGCCCGCACCGTGCTCGCCCCCGCCGAGCTCCCCATCGGTGTGGTGACAGCGTTCTTCGGGGCGCCGTTCTTCGTGCTCGTCCTCCGAACGTCACGGGCCGGTGCCGTATGAACCCCCTGCAGCAGGCGCACACCCCGCCCGCCCGCGACTCGGTCGCCCGCGACGGTGCGACGCGCGCCCCGCGTCTCGAGGTGCGCGGCCTCGGTGTCGAGCTCGGCGGGGTGGATGTGCTGTCCGGCGTGTCGCTCGCCGTCGACGCCGGTCGGTGGTTGACCGTGCTCGGCCCGAACGGCGCAGGGAAGTCGACGTTCCTCCGTGCGGTCGCCGGTGTCGTCGCCGCCCGGGGGGGTGTGTGGTCCGACGGCGAGGAGCTCCACCGGCTCGGTCGGCGGGCTCGTGCCCGTCGAGTCGCCCTCGTCCCGCAGGAGCCGACGTTCCCGCCCTCGATGACGGTCGGCTCGTACGCGTTGCTCGGTCGGACCGCCCACCTCGGCATCCTCGGACGTGAACGTCGAGGTGACCTCGCGGTCGTCGAGGGGGTGCTGGTCCGTCTCGGACTGCGCGATCTCGCCGACCGACCCGTGGCAGCGCTGTCGGGCGGTGAGCGACAGCGGGTGGCGATTGCCCGCGCCCTCGTGCAGGACGCGTCGCTTCTCCTCCTCGACGAGCCGACGTCGTCCCTCGACGTCGGTCACCAGCTCGAGGTGCTCGAGTTGGTCGACGAACTCCGGCGAGAGCGGGGGCTGACGGTCGTCGCGGCGATGCACGACCTCACGCTCGCCGCGCAGTTCGCCGACGAGGTCGCGCTCCTCGAGTCCGGTCGTCTGGTCATGGCGGGCACACCCGAGGAGGTGCTCACCGAACGGACGCTGTCGCGGTACTACCGGGCGAACGTCCGGGTGGTGCGCGACGGGGACCTCCTCCTCGTCGTGCCGGACCGTCGGGCCGGCCCGACGTCGTGACCGGCCCGAGCCCGGGTATCGTCGGCGCCTGCATCGCCGACGACCCGTCCGGCCTCGTCCTGTGGTGGGAATCGCCGCGCCCGCTCCGGTTCGCGGCAACCTCGGCGGTCGGTGGCGGCCTCGCCGAGGGGACCTGGTTCGTCAACCTAACCGTGCCCGCCGATTACGCGCGCACCGATCCCGCCGACCACCTCGCCGAGGTCGCAAACCGGGTCGGCCTCCGCGGCCCGGGGGTCGGCATGCTCACCGCTGCGGACGTGCGTCGACACGTCCACCGGATCGATGGCGGGGTCGAGGTGCTCGCCACGGTCGGCCTCGGGTGGCCGACGTGGGCGGCGGACCTCGCCCCGGACGCCGCCCCCGGCATCGGGACGGTCAACCTGTTCGTGCTCGTTCCCGCGCGCGTCGGCGACGCTGCGCTGGTGAACCTCGTCGGCACCGTTACCGAGGCGAAGGTGCAGGCGCTCCACGACCTCGGTGTCGACGGGACGGGTACGGCGTCCGATGCGGTCGCCGTCGCGTGCTGGGCGCCCGTCGACGGCGACGACCGGATCGTCGACCCCTTCGGGGGCCCGCGCTCGCTGTGGGGGGCGCGGGCGGCGCGCGCCGTCTACGCAGCGGTGTGGGAGGGGGCTCTCGACGACGAGCGGGCCGCCGTCGCCGCCGGATACCACCGGGCCCCTCGCCGACCCGGGCGGTTGAGCCCGGGCGCGACCGGGGGGCTCAGCGTGCCCGGTGCACCGCGGACCGGACGCTGAGGTCGAGCTCGTGCGTCGTGTCGATCGTGAAGGCCTCGGGCCACGGTTCGCCCGCCGCGCGGGCGAACAGGGCGCGTGCGACCTCGAGGGTCGCCTCCGAGGTGCTGTCCCCCCGGCGACGACGGGCGGTGATCCGCTCGCAAGCGACCTCGAGGGGAGCGTCGCAGCGGAACTCGATGAGCTCCGTGGCGGTGGCGGCGGCACACGCCCGGGCCCGCTCGCGATGACGGGTCGCCCCAAAGGAGGCGTCGAGCACGACCGATTCGCCGAGACCGTTCAGCAGGGCGGCCCGTTCGAGCATCACCTCGTAGACCCGGTCGACCTCGGGCTCGCCGTAGCGACCTTCGCCGATCGGGTTCTCCTCCGTGTCCATCGCCTCTCCGAACAGTTCGACCCGCACGTCGTCGCTGTGCAGGACCGTCCAGCCGATCGCGCCGGCGAGCTCCTCCGACACGGTCGTCTTGCCGGTGCCGGGAGGGCCACCGACGAGGACGAGTCGGACGCGGGAACGCTCGAGGTGGTCGAGCGCCAGGCCGAGCAGATCCCGGGCGACGCCAACGGCGTCGGCATTCCCCTGCCCGGCGCGGAGCAGCGCCACGACGGCGCGCACGACCGCCCGCTGCGCCACGTAGTGGTGGGCGAGCGTGCCGGGGTGGTTCTCGCCGCTGAACTCGTCGTACCACTCGACGAGCTGTCGGGCGAGGGTCGGCCCGGCGAGGCGCTCGACGTCCATGGCGAGGAAGGCGACGTCGGCGAGCACGTCCCCGCGGCGGAGCCGTTCCGAGAACGCGAGGCAGTCGAGCAACCGGACGCCGCCGTCGAGCACGTAGACGTCGTCCGCAAGCAGGTCCCCGTGCCCGTCGACGACGTGACCGAGCTTGGCGCGGTGCTCGAACAACGGTGCACGGCCGGAGAGGTAGCGCTCGCCGAGGGTGGCGATGCGGTCGATCGTCGCCGAGTCCACGGTGCCGGTGCGCTCCCGGAGCCCGGCGAGCAGGTCGTCCCACACCGATCGAACGTCGTCGACGGTGCCCTCCGACGCCTGGTCGGTGGGGCGGGGGGACTCGGCGTGCACGGTGGCGAGCCGGTGTGCGACGGCTCGCAGGGCGTCCTCCGCCTCCGCCCCGGCGAGCAGCGTCGACAGGCGGCGGTCGGCGGGCAGCCGTTCCATGACGACGGCGTGGTCGTGTACCTGCCCGGCCTCGTCACGGAGCGCGACGACGCCGAGGTAGGCGTCGGGAGAGAACCGTCGGTTCTGTGCCACCTCGAGCTCGCACAGCTCGCGTCGCCGTTCCACGGTAGATGCGTCGATGAAGCCGAAGGTGACCGGCTTGTAGAACTTGTACGCGCGGGTTCCGGCGAGCAGGACGACGGAGAGGTGGGTCTCCACCGCCGCCGGGGCCGCCGCCCCGTTCACCGGGTCGAGGTCGACGAGAGGGATCGGCGTCCCTCCGGTCCGAGGTGCTCCGCTCCGCGCCGTGTCCACGGTCAGATCGTCGTCCCCCTCGGGGCCGTTCCGCCAGGGTCTTTCGTCGCAGCGGCGTACCGGTGAACGGCGGTACCCCAATCGGTCTCGGACCGCAGGGCGGCGACCACGACGATCTGGCCCCGCCCGTGCAGGCGGACCTGTCGACGTGCATCTGGCGGGCGGGGCCGCCGCCGGTCGCACTCGAGGCCGTGCGCGCGCTCGCCCCCGAGCACCTGCAGCGGCATCCGTACCGCGCGGCGGCGATCGCCACCGAGGCGTACGCGGCCGCGGTCGGCGTGCCCTCGTCGGAGCTCGTCGTCGGTCGCGGGATCAGCGACCTGCTGTGGGCGCTCGCCGACGGACCACTCGGTGGCCGGGTCGTGGTGCCCTGGCCGGCGTACACCGAGTACGTGACCGCGTTCCCGAACGCCGGCCACGGCGCCCCGGCCTGGGGCTACGACCTCGACGCCGTCGCTGCCCTGCTCGACGCCGGCGCGGTGGTGTTGGTGTCGAACCCGCACAACCCCTCGGGTCGGGTCGTCGACCGGGCGACGCTCGGCGCGCTGCTCGACGGTCGCCCCGGCGTGCTCGTCGTCGACGAGTCCTACGTGGAGTTCTGCGAGGAACCGG
>Ga0194133_10004163_pt1 | contig 19744 bp, 17 predicted proteins | sample TA2KigOf40mmetaG_FD_155448 | JGI IMG/M metagenome (GOLD analysis project Ga0194133, IMG submission 155448) | Freshwater microbial communities from Lake Tanganyika, Tanzania - TA2015055 Kigoma Offshore 40m | ecosystem: Environmental > Aquatic > Freshwater > Lake | place: Tanzania: Lake... | reverse complement strand
GTCGGCGTGTCGTCCATGGCGTCAGAAATGGATGGCGCGCCCATACGCGTCAAGCACGGACTCGTGCATCATCTCGCTGAGCGTCGGATGCGGGAACACGGTGTGCATGAGCTCCGTCTCCGTGCTCTCCAGCGTGCGCGCGATGCCGTAGCCCTGGATTAGCTCGGTGACCTCGGCGCCGATCATGTGCGCGCCGAGCAGTTCGCCCGTCTCGGCGTCGAACACGGTCTTCACCATGCCCTCGGGCTCGCCGAGCACGATCGCCTTGCCGTTGCCCATGTAGGGGAACCTGCCGACGCGCACCTTGCGGCCCGCCGCCTTGGCCTTCGCCTCGGTCATGCCGACCGACGCCACCTGCGGCATGCAGTAGGTGCAGCCCGGGATGTTGGACGTGTCGAGCGGGTGCACGCCCTTCAGGCCCGCGATCTTCTCGACGCAGGCGATGCCCTCGTGGCTGGCCTTGTGCGCGAGCCAGGGCGGGCCGGTGAGGTCGCCGATCGCCCAGACGCCGGGCTCGCCCGTCGCGCCGTACCCGTCGACGACGAGATGGGTCTTCTCGACCCGCGCCTTGGTGCCCTCGAGGCCGATGCCCTCGACGTTGCCGACGATGCCGACGGCCGAGATGATCACCTCGACGGCGATCTCCTGCGTCTTGCCGCCCTGCTCGACGAGCGCGGTGACGGAGCCCGCGCCCTTGCGCACGCCCTTCACGCCAGCGCCGGTGAGGATCTTCATCCCCTGCTTCTCGAAGGCCTTGCGCGCGAAGGCGCTGATCTCCTCGTCCTCGACCGGGAGGATGCGGTCCATCACCTCGACCACCGTCACCTCGGCGCCGAGATTGCGATAGAACGACGCGAACTCGATCCCGATCGCGCCCGAGCCGACAACGAGCAGCGACTTCGGCATCTTCGCCGGCACCATGGCCTCGCGATAGGTCCAGATGCAGGCCGGATCGGGCTCGAGGCCCGGCAGGACGCGCGCGCGCGCACCGGTCGCCAGGATCACGTTCTTCGCCACGAGGCTGGCCACCGCCTTGCCGTCCTTCGACACGGCCACCTTGCGCGCGCCGCCCGCGGCCACGCCGTCCAGCCGGCCAGCGCCGTCGAACACGGTCACCTTGTTCTTCTTCAGGAGGTGCTTCACCCCGCCCGAGAGCTGCGCAGCGACGCCGCGCGAGCGCTTCACGATCTTCGCGATGTCGAAGCTGACGTTCTGCGCCGAGAAGCCATAGGCGTCGAGATTATGCAGGAGGTGGTTGATCTCCGACGAGCGCAGCAGCGCCTTGGTCGGGATGCAGCCCCAGTTGAGGCAGATGCCGCCGAGGTGCTCGCGCTCGACGAGCGCGACGTTCATCTTGAGCTGCGCGGCGCGGATCGCCGCGACGTAGCCACCCGGCCCGCCTCCGACGACGACGAAGTCGAATTGCTGCTCGGCCATGTCCCCTGTCCTCCTCAGAGCAGCATCGCCAGCGGGTCCTCGACGATCCGCTTGAAGGCGGCGAGGAACTCGGCGCCCACGGCGCCGTCGATCACGCGATGGTCGACCGAGAGCGTGCAGCTCATCACGGTGGCGATCGCGAGCGCGCCGTCCTTGACGATCGGGCGCTGCTCCCCCGCGCCGACCGCGAGGATCGCGCCCTGCGGCGGGTTGATAACGGCGCCGAACTCCTTGATGCCGAACATGCCGAGATTGGAGATCGAGAAGCCGCCGCCCTGGAACTCCTCGGGCTTGAGCTTGCCGTCCTTGGCGCGCATGGCGAGGTCCTTCATCTCGGTCGAGATCTGCGCGAGGCCCTTAGCGTCGGCGTTGCGCACGATCGGCGTGATGAGCCCACCGGGGATCGCGACCGCGACCGAGACGTCGACGTTGTCCCACATCAGGATGCCGTCGTCGGAATAGGACGCGTTGGCCGCTGGCACCTGGCGCAGCGCCACCGCGACCGCCTTGATCACGAAGTCGTTGACCGAGAGCTTGAAGGCGCCGGGCCCCTTCTCCGGGCTCCTGGCGTTGAGCGCGGCGCGGCCGGCGAGCAGGCGGTCGATGACGCAATCCACCGTCAGGTAGAAATGCGGCACCTGCTTGCTCTCGGTGAGGCGGCGCGCGATCACGCGACGCATCGTGGAGAGCGGGACCAGCTTGTGCGGACCGATCGCGGCGAGGGCCGCGGCGGAGACCGCCGCGGGTGCCGGCACAGACGCGGCCGCGGGCGCTGCCGCAGGCGCGGCAGGCCGCGCGACAGCCTTGGTACCGGCGCGCGCGGCGTCGATGTCCGCCTTCACGATGCGGCCATTCGGGCCGCTGCCCCTGATCGCGGAGATGTCGAGCCCGGCCTGCTCGGCCATGCGGCGCGCGAGCGGTGAGACGAAGACGCGACCGGCATCGGCCGCGGGCGCCGCGACCGGCTTCGACGCCGGCGCGGCAGTCGAGGGTGAAGCGGCAGGCGCGGCGACGACCGGCGCCGGCGCCGCGGCGGGCGCGGCGGCGGAGGCAGCGCTCTCGCCCTCCTCGAGGATGACCGCAATCGGCGTGTTCACCTTCACGCCCTCGGTGCCGCCAGCGACGAGGATCTTGCCGAGCGTGCCCTCGTCGACTGCCTCGACCTCCATCGTCGCCTTGTCGGTCTCGATCTCGCAGAGCACCTGGCCCGACTTTACCGCGTCGCCTTCCTTCTTGAGCCAGCGCGCGAGCTTGCCCTCGGTCATCGTCGGCGACAGGGCAGGCATGAGAACGTTGATCGGCATAGTTGCGTCCCTCCCGAGGACTCAATTCCGATAAAGGACGGCTTTCGCGGTCGCGGCGATGTCCGGCGCCTGGGGCAGCGACAGCTTCTCCAGGTTCGCCGCGTAGGGCAGCGGGATGTCGAGGCCGCAGACCCGCTTCACCGGCGCGTCGAGATGGTCGAAGCACTGCTCCATCATCTGCGCCGCCAGCTCGGAGCCGATGCCCGCGAAGGGCCAGCCTTCCTCGACCGACACCAGGCGGTTGGTCTTGCGCACGGAGGCGGCGATCGTCTCGACGTCGAGCGGGCGGATGGTACGGAGGTTGATGACCTCGGCCTCGATGCCCTCCTTCGCGAGCTCGTCGGCCGCGGCGAGCGCCTTGCCGACCATGACCGAGAAGGCCGTGATCGTGACGTGCCTGCCGGCGCGCTCCACCTTCGCCTTGCCGATCGGCACCGTGAAGTCGGGATCGTCGGGCACCTGGAAGGACTGCCCGTACATGATCTCGTTCTCGAGGAAGATGATCGGGTTCGGGTCGCGGATCGCCGACTTGAGCAGGCCCTTGGCGTCGGCCGCCGACCACGGCGACACCACCTTCAGGCCCGGGCAATGCGCGTACCAGGACGCGTAGCACTGCGAGTGCTGGGCGGCCACGCGGCTCGCCGCGCCATTCGGGCCGCGGAAGACGATCGGGCAGCCCATCTGGCCGCCCGACATGTAGAGGGTCTTGGCCGCCGAGTTGATGATCTGGTCGATCGCCTGCATGGCGAAGTTGAAGGTCATGAATTCGACGATCGGGCGCAGCCCCATGAAGCCCGCGCCGACGGCCATGCCGGCGAAGCCCTGCTCGGTGATCGGCGTGTCGATCACGCGCTTCGCGCCGAATTCCTGCAGCAGGCCCTGGCTGACCTTGTAGGCGCCCTGGTACTGCGCGACCTCCTCGCCCATGAGGAACACGCCCGCGTCGCGGCGCATCTCCTCAGCCATCGCGTCGCGCAGCGCCTCGCGCACCGTGAGCGTCACGTGGCGGTCGTAGCTGCGCTCCGCGGCGACCGGGGCGGCGGCGGGCGCCGCGGCGGCGATGGCGGGGGCCGCGGGCGCGGCGGCGGGCGCGGAGGACCGGGCGGCGGCGGGCGGCGGCGCGTCGGCCTCGCCCTCGCCAGCGATCACGGCGATCGGCGTGTTGACCTTCACGCCCTCGGTGCCGGCCGGCACGAGGATGCGCGCGAGGCGACCCTCGTCGACGGCCTCGACCTCCATGGTCGCCTTGTCGGTCTCGATCTCGCACAGGACCTGGCCCGAGCGGACCTCGTCGCCCTCGGCCTTGAGCCAGCGGGCGATCTTCCCCTCGGTCATGGTCGGGGACAGGGCTGGCATCAGCACGTTCACGGACATGTCTCGTTCCTTCCGCTCAACCCTCGACCAGCACGTCGGTCCAGAGCTCGGACGGATCCGGCTCCGGCGACTGTTGCGCGAAATCCGCCGAGGCGGTGACGATCTCTTTCACCTCGCGGTCGAGTTGCTTGAGCATCGCCTCGTCGGCCATCCCGCCCCCGGCGAGCATGCGCGCCAGCTGCTCGACGGGATCGTGCTGAGAGCGCATCTTCTCGACCTCCTCCTTCGAGCGGTACTTGGCCGGATCCGACATCGAGTGGCCGCGATAGCGGTAGGTCTTCATCTCGAGGATGTACGGGCCCTTGCCCGCCTTGGCGTGGGCGACGGCGCGCATGCCCGCCTCGCGCACGGCGATCACGCTCATGCCGTCCACGGCCTCGCCCGGGATCCCCCAGGGCTCTCCGCGGCGATAGAACTCGGTCGAGGCGGAGGCGCGCTCGATCGCCGTGCCCATGCCGTAGCGGTTGTTCTCGATGATGTAGATGCAGGGCAGCTTCCAGAGCGCCGCCATGTTGAAGCTCTCGTAGACCTGGCCCTGGTTGGCCGCGCCGTCGCCCAGATAGGTGAGGCAGACATTGGCCTTGCCGCGATACCATTGCGCGAAGGCGATGCCGGTGCCGAGTGGCACCTGGGCGCCGACGATGCCGTGGCCGCCGTAGAAGTTCTTATCGCGGCTGAACATGTGCATCGAGCCGCCCTTGCCCTTGGAGTAGCCGCCGCGGCGCCCCGTGAGCTCGGCCATCACCCCGCGCGGGTCCATCCCGCAGGCGAGCATGTGGCCGTGGTCGCGGTAGCTAGTGATGACGGCGTCCTCGGGCGTGATCGCGGCCTGCATGCCGACCACCACGGCCTCCTGCCCGATGTAGAGGTGGCAGAAGCCGCCGATCAGGCCCATGCCGTACATCTGCCCCGCCTTCTCCTCGAAGCGGCGGATCAGCAGCATGTCGCGGTAGTACTGGAGGAGATCGGCCGCCGGCAGGGACTGTTCCTCGGCCTTGGTCTTGCGCTTCGCGGGCGTCGCCATGGTCATCCTCTCGCGGGTCCGTAAAACGGCCGCAATCTATGCCCGCTTCTGCCTGCGGGGCAACACGAGCGCCCAACCACCTCGTTGCAAACACGAGGATAATTTTTATTTGACCGGATTCCAGTTAATCGAGCTCGTCGCACGCGCGCTGCATTGCCGCGACCGATGGCCTCAGCGGCCGCCCTGGCCTCGCTCGAGCACCACGACCTCGTCGCGATGCGCGAAGTTCAGGACCAGCCGCGCGCGCTCGTCGAGCAGGTCGCGGTCGAGGCTCTGGGGGCTCAGCAGCGTGACGCGGCGCTCGAGCGTCTCGCGCTCGGCACGCAGGTCGGCGAGTTGCGCCGAGGCGGTGCGGATCTGCTCGTCGAGATGGATCCACGCCGCGAGCCCGCGGTCGCCCACGATGCTGTGGTACGCGAAGTAGCCGACGACGCAGACGCCCAGCACGGGCGCGATCGCGTCCCCTGCCCGGCGCTTGATTTCGACGAGGATCCCCATGAGCGCGCGAAGGGAATCACGCGCACCACGACCGGGTCAACAATATTCCTCCGGGCGCGGCGAAGGCGCTCAGCCCCGGCGGAGCGCCGCCCGCCCCGCATAGGCGGCGACGGGCCCGAGCGCCTCCTCGATGCGGAGCAGCTGGTTGTACTTGGCGAGGCGATCGGAGCGCGACAGCGAGCCGGTCTTGATCTGGCCGCAATTCGTGGCGACGGCCAGGTCCGCGATCGTCGCGTCCTCGGTCTCGCCGGAGCGGTGGGACATCACGGCGCGATAGCCGGAGCGATGCGCCATGTCGACCGCCTCGAGGGTCTCGGAGAGCGTCCCGATCTGGTTGACCTTCACAAGGATCGCGTTGGCGACGCCGCCCGCGATCCCCTCGCCCAGCCGCTTCGGGTTTGTGACGAAGAGGTCGTCGCCGACCAGCTGCACCTTCGCGCCGAGCGCGTCGGTCAGCGCCTTCCAGCCCGCCCAGTCGTCCTCGGCCATGCCGTCCTCGATCGAGACGATCGGATACCGCCCGCAGAGCTCCTCGTAGAGGCGCACCATGCCGCCGGCGTCGAGCGTGCGTCCCTCGCCCTCCATGACGTAGCGGCCGTCGCGGAAGAACTCCGTCGAGGCGACGTCGAGCGCCAGCGCGACCTGCTCGCCCAACCGGTAGCCCGCAGCCTCCACCGCCCTTGCGACGAAGGCCAGAGCCTCGTCGGCGCTGCGGAGGTTGGGCGCGAAGCCGCCCTCGTCGCCCACGTTGGTCGCGTGGCCGGCCCCCGCGAGGCGCTTCTTGAGGGCGTGGAAGATCTCCGCGCCCATGCGCAGCGCCTCCGAGAAGCTCGTCGCGCCGACGGGCATGACCATGAATTCCTGGAAGTCGATCGGGTTGTCGGCATGCGCGCCGCCATTGACGATGTTCATCATCGGCACGGGCAGGACATGCGCGCGCGCGCCGCCGACATAGCGGAACAGCGCCTGGCCGCGCGCCGCGGCGGCAGCCTTCGCCACGGCGAGGCTGACGCCGAGCGTCGCGTTCGCGCCCAGCCGCGACTTGTTCGGCGTGCCGTCAAGCCGGCGCAGCAGCGCGTCGACATGGAGCTGGTCCTCCGCGTCGAGGCCCGACAGCGCGTCGAAGACCTCGCCATTCACCGCGTCGACCGCCTTGCGCACGCCCTTGCCGCCGTAGCGCGCCTTGTCGCCGTCGCGCAGCTCCACGGCCTCGTGGGCCCCGGTCGAGGCGCCGGACGGCACCGCGGCGCGGCCGATCGTGCCATCGGCGAGGCGCACGTCGACCTCGACGGTTGGGTTGCCGCGGCTGTCGAGGATCTCGCGCGCGCGGATGTCGGTGATGGCTGTCATCTCGGCGGTCTCCGTCGTGTGGGTGCGCGGTCTAGCAGGGGCGTCGCGGCGGCTCAACCGCGTGGGGCCGCCAGCGGCAGCTCGCAGGACAGCAGGCAGCCGAACTCGCGCGGGAACTCGCAGCTCACCCGCGCATGGACGGCGCCCTGGCGGTCGATGAAGGCGCCGGAGGGGCCGCAGGGGAAGACGCCCTCGTGCCAGATGTCCGGGTGCATGCACAGCCCGCGCGAGCCGTCGAACCAGAAGTTCACGAAATGCTCGGGCCTGACGTCGTCGCCCGGCAGGGCCATCGGCACGACGAAGGGCGCGCGCGCCTTGGGAAAGAACATCTGCCCGCCATCGGGATGGTAGTTGGCGTGCCAGAGGAGGACGCGCCGCCCCGGGCCGCCGCCATCCGTCGCGTCGGGCCGGCTGGCGAGGCCGATGACATAGGCGCCGCCGACCGCGGCATTGGCGCCATGGAGCCGCCCGTCGCGCCATTCGCTCGCGAACTCGCCCGCGGTGATGCCGCCCTCGTCGCCGCAATCCGGGTCGACCGGGCGCCAGCCCCGCGCCGGCCAGCGCACGATCTCGATCCGGCAGCGGGCGGGATCGTCGACCAGCCGCCCGTAGCCGCGCAGGCTCTCCTCCGTCGCCACGACCAGCGGCGGCCCGACGATGCGCAGGCCCGGGCCGATGGGCGGGTCGTCGTAGCGCGGCACGTCAGGCCGCGCGGCCGCGGCGGCAAAGGCGTCGCCGTTCATGCCCATTCCCTCCCCCAAGGTCTCAGCAATCGAGCCGCGCGGCGAGTTCGCCGAAGTCGCGCGCGACGATGTCCCAGGGGCCCGCATCGCCGCGATCCGTGCGACGTCCCTCCCCGAACTCCAGCGGCCGCGCGACGAAGCCCGTGCGCAGGCCGACGGCGGCGGCTGCGCGCAGGTCGTCCTCGTGCGCGGCGCCCAGCATCACCTCGCCCGGCTCGAGGCCGAGCATCGCCACGGCGTTGAGGTAGGATCCCGGGAGCGGCTTGTAGACGCGGCTCGTCTCGGCGCCCAGGATCAGGTCCCAGGGCAGGCCCGCGCGCCGCGCCATGTTGAGCAGCAGCGCCACGTTGCCGTTGGACATCGGCGCGATTACGTAGCGACGGCGCAGCCGCGCAAGGCCGTCGACGACGTCGGGCCATGGATCGAGCCGGTGCCAGGCGCGCGCGAGGTCGCGCCGCTCCGCCTCGTCGAGCATGCCGAGGCCGAATTTCGGCAGCAGCGCGTCGAGGCTCTCGCGATGCAGGACGTCGAGGATCGTCCAGGGGCGTCGACCGGAGCGGACCTCCTCCATCGCCGGCTGGTAGCGACCGCGCCACGCATCCGCGAAGCCGTGCGCGTCGATCGCGACGGAACGCCGCGCGGCGGCCAGCGCGACCTCGCGCGCGACGCCGCTGCGCCAGTCGACGCAGGTGCCGAATACGTCGAAGACGACGGCCTTGATGGACTCGGAGGGCTTCATGATGCTTGGCCCGGGGAGAAATGGGACATGGACGAACCTATGCTAGGCGAGACGCAGCCGCTGTCCAACGCGATCGCCGCCTTCCCGGCCGCCGGCCGGAAGGCGCTCGTCGAGGTCGTGGCGCCGCTCGACTTCGCGGGCGTGCTGTCGCCGCAGCAGGCGCGGTTCATCGCGCAGGCCGCCGGGCTCGACGCGGACGGCCTGCTGCAGGCGCTGCTGCCCGTCGCCGCCGCCTATGCGCGCCCGCCAATCTCCGGGTTCTTCGTCGGCGCGGTGGCGCGCGGCCACACCGGCGCGGTCTATTGCGGCGCCAACCTCGAGTTCCCTGGGACCTCGCCCTGGACGTCCGTCCACGCCGAGCAGGCCGCAGCGGCGCGCGCATGGGCCGCGGGCGAGGCCGCGATCGACGCCCTCGCCGTGGATGCGGCGCCCTGCGGCATGTGCCGCCAGTTCCTGATGGAGCTCGGCGCCCCCTCGCGCCTCGCCATCCTCGTGCGCGGCGAGGCGCCGGCCACGCTCGCCGCATTGCTGCCTCGCGCCTTCGGCCCCGCCGACCTTGGCCGCGCCGGATCCCTGCTCGCCGGACAGCGCCCGGGACTCGAGTTCGACGGCGGCGAGGGCGACGCGCTCGCGCTGGCGGCGCTCGCCGCCGCGCGCCGCAGCTACGCGCCCTATACCGGCGCCGAGGCCGGCGTCGCGCTGCGCCTGCGCTCGGGCGCGATCGTCGATGGAAGCTACGCCGAGAGCGCGGCCCACAACTCCGGCCTCGCGCCGCTCGCCATGGCGCTGTCGCGGCGCGTGATGGAGGGGCTGGAAGGCGACGAGATCGTCGCCGCGACGCTGGTCGCCACCGGGCACGCGCTCGTCGACCATGCTGCCGTGGCGCGAACTCTCCTTGCGGCCATGGCGCCCGGTGTCCGGCTGCACCTGCGCGCCGCGCGCCACGGCTGACGCGCTTCGGGCCGGGGCAGGATCGCGTTCAGGCGAGGCGACGCAGCGGGTTCGCCTTGGCGAGCCGGTCGAAGGCCTGCAGCTCCGCAAGCAGCGACGGCATGTCGCGCAACCGCACCATGTTCGGGCCGTCGGACGGCGCGGCGTCCGGGTCCTGGTGGGTCTCCATGAACACCGCGGCCACGCCGAGCGCGACCGCGGCGCGCGCGATCGCCGGCACGAACTCGCGCTGGCCGCCGGAGGACGTGCCCTTGCCGCCCGGCTGCTGCACCGAATGGGTCGCGTCGATCACGACCGGGTAGCCGGTCTCCGCCATGATCGGCAGCGCGCGCATGTCGTTGACGAGGGTGTTGTAGCCGAACGACACGCCGCGCTCGGTCAGCAGGATGCGCTCGTTGCCGGCATCGGCGATCTTCGCCGCCACGTTCCGCATGTCCCAGGGGGCGAGGAACTGCCCCTTCTTGACGTTCACCGCCCTGCCCGTGCGCGCCGCGGCGACCAGCAGGTCGGTCTGGCGGCACAGGAAGGCGGGGATCTGCAGCACGTCCACCGCCTGCGCGACCTCGGCGCATTGCGCGGCGTCGTGCACGTCGGTCAGGACGGGGCAGCCATGGCGCTCGCGGATCTCCGCGAAGATCGGCAGCGAGCGCTCGAGGCCGAGCCCGCGCGCGGCGCTGGCGGAGGTGCGATTCGCCTTGTCGAAGCTGGTCTTGTAGACGAGCCCGATGCCGAGCCTCGACGTCATCTCGGCCAGCGCGGCGCTGGTCTCCAGCGCGTGGTCGCGGCTCTCCAGCTGGCAGGGCCCCGCGATCAGCACGAACGGCCGGTCGTTGGCGAGCGCAAGGCCGCCGATCTCGACGAGGCGTGGCCGGGTCGATTGCGCCATCGCCGTCAGACCAGCCGGCTCTGCTCGACCGCAGCCCGGATGAACGAGGTGAACAGCGGGTGCGGGTCGAAGGGCTTCGACTTGAGCTCGGGGTGGAACTGCACGCCTACGAACCAGGGATGGCCGGGGACCTCGACGATCTCCGGCAGCTCGCCGTCGGGCGACATGCCGGAGAAGCTGAGGCCCGCCGCCTCGAGCCGCGGCTTGTAGTTGATGTTCACCTCGAAGCGATGGCGATGGCGCTCGCGGATTGCGTCGGCGCCGTAGATTCCGCGCACGCGGCTGCCAGCCTTGAGCAGGCAGTCATAGGCGCCGAGGCGCATCGTGCCGCCCTTGTTGTCGTCGGCGCCGCGCTTCTCCACGCTGTTGCCGCGCACCCACTCCGTGAGCAGACCGACCACGGGCTCGCTGGCGGGGCCGAACTCGGAGGAGTTGGCGCCGGCGATTCCGCAGAGCGAGCGCGCCGCCTCGATAACCGCCATCTGCATGCCGAAGCAGATGCCGAAATAGGGCACCTGGCGCTCGCGCGCGTAGCGCACCGCGGCGATCTTGCCCTCCGCGCCGCGCTCGCCGAAGCCTCCGGGCACGAGGATGCCGTGCGCGCCGTCCAGCGCGTCGAAGCATCCCGGCGCGCCGCTCTCGAACTGCTCGCTGTCGAGCCAGTTGAGGCGGACGCGCACGTTGTTGGCGATGCCGCCATGGGCGAGCGCCTCGGCCAGCGACTTGTAGGCGTCGAGGAGGTTCGTGTACTTGCCGACCACCGCGATCTGCACCTCGCCCTCGGGCGACCTGATGCGGCGGACGATCTCGCGCCAGCGGCCGAGGTTGGGCGCGGTGGCGAGCTGAGCCTTCATGTCGAAATGGCGCAGCACCTCGCGGTCGAAGCCAGCCTCGTGGTACTGCAGCGGCACCTCGTAGATCGTCGAGGCGTCGAGCGCGGGGATCACCGCGTCCTCGCGGATGTTGCAGAACAACCCGATCTTCCGGCGCGCCGAGGCGGGCATCTCGCGGTCGCTGCGGCAGAGCAGGATCGAGGGCTGGATGCCCACCGACTGCAGCTCCTGGACCGAGTGCTGCGTTGGCTTCGTCTTGAGCTCGCCCGCCGACGGGATCCACGGCAGCAGCGTCAGGTGGACGAATAGCGCGCGCTCGCGGCCGAGTTCGTTGCCGAGCTGGCGGATCGCCTCGAGGAAGGGAAGGCTCTCGATGTCGCCGACCGTGCCGCCGACCTCGCAGAGCAGGAAGTCCGCGTCGTCGAGGTCGGAGACGACGAACTCCTTGATCGCGTCGGTGACGTGGGGGATCACCTGCACGGTCGCGCCAAGATAGTCGCCGCGGCGCTCCTTCGCGATCACGTTCGAGTAGATGCGCCCGGTGGTAATGTTGTCGCTCTGGCGCGATGCCACGCCGGTGAACCGCTCGTAGTGGCCGAGGTCGAGGTCGGTCTCGGCGCCGTCGTCGGTGACATAGACCTCGCCGTGCTGGTAGGGCGACATCGTCCCGGGATCGACGTTCAGGTAGGGGTCGAGCTTGCGCAGGCGGACCTTGAAGCCGCGCGCCTGGAGCAGCGCGCCGAGCGCCGCCGAGGCAAGGCCCTTGCCGAGTGAGGAGACCACGCCGCCGGTTATGAAGATGAACCGCGTCATGGAAGCCCTACCTAGCCGAGAGGATGCGCCAACCCAAGCCTCGGCTGAGGCTGCGAAGTCGAATCTTTGTATTGACGGCGCGCCGCGACTCGCGGCCGCTGGGACGGCGTCAGCGGGTCGGCGGGGCCGGCGTGCTGGGCTGCGCGGGCGCCGCGGGGATCTGGTCGACGATCGAGCGCCGCTCGCGCCCCGCGCCGGCGATGATGGCGAGCGCGAGGCTCACGACCATGAAGGCAGCGGCGAGTATGCCGGTGGTGCGCGTCAGCAGGTTGGTCGTGCCGCGCGCCGTCATGAAGCTGCCCATGCCGCCCGAAGAACCGATGCCGAGCCCGCCGCCCTCGCTGCGCTGGACCAGGACTACCCCGACGAGGGCGATCGCGATCATGATGTGGACGACGATGAGGACCTGGAACATGGCCTTGGCCTGGAGGCGTTGCTTCGTGGTACGGCCTAATTAGACGCTTGGGCGGCGCGAATCCAGCCCCGCGAGCCCTTGCCGCGGCGGCTCAGCCCGGCGACGCGGCGACGATGGCGAGGAACTGGGCGGCATCGAGGCTGGCACCGCCGACCAGCGCGCCATCGACGTCGGCCAGCGCCTGGAGCTCGGCGGCGTTTTCGGGCTTGACCGATCCGCCATAGAGCAGCGAGATCCCGGCGCCCCCCGCGATCCTCGCGCCCAGGCGCGCCCTAATGCCGGCATGGGCCTCGGCGACCTGCGCGGGCGTGGCCACCCTGCCCGTGCCGATCGCCCACACGGGCTCGTAGGCGACCAGCGTGTCGCCTGCCCCCGAGCCGCCGGGGACCGAGAGGTCGACCTGCCGCGCCAGCACCTCGGAGGTGCGCCCCGCCTCGCGCTCGGCGAGGCTTTCGCCGACGCAGACCACCGCAACGAGCCCGGCGCGATGCGCGGCCTCCGCCTTGGCGCGGACCGTCGCGTCGTCCTCCGAGTGCAGCGTCCGGCGCTCGGAGTGACCGACGATGACGTATCGGCAACCCGCCTCGGCCAGCATCTCGGCCGAGACGTCCCCGGTGAAGGCGCCGGACGGGCGCGCATGGCAATCCTGGCCGCCGAGCGCGACGCGTCCCTCGCCCGTTTCCGCCGCCACCATCGCCAGCAGCGTCGCCGGCGGGCAGAGCACCACGCGCGGCGAGGCGCGGCCGCTCGCCGCCACGGCCGCGGCGACGGCGCGCGCGAGCGCCTGCGCGCCCACCCGCGTGCCGTTCATCTTCCAGTTGCCGATGACGTACCTGGTCCTCGACATGCCATAGCCCTCGTCCTGCCTTGCTCGGGCCCGGCATCGCGGCCAGGCGCCGCAATCGCTAGCATGAAGGCTCCGCGCGCCAAAGGCCCGCGCTTCTCCCGAGGTTGCCGCTCCGCGACCGCGTCCCTATAGTCCGCCGCCTTTGAACGAAAGCCATTCCAGATGCTCCAGAAGATCCGCGACAAGTCGGCAGGCGTCGTCGTCAAGGTCCTGTTCCTGTTCCTCGTGCTGTCCTTCGCGGTGTGGGGCATCGGCGACTACAAGTTCCTGCAGCGCGCCGAGGCGCCCGCGATCTCGATCGGCGGCGATCCCGTGCCGGCCGACCAGGTCAGGCTGGAGTTCCAGCGCGACCTCGACCGGCTGCGCCGCAGCCTCGGCGAGATCGACCGCGACGTCCTGCGCCAGTTCGGCGTCGCTGGCCAGAGCGTCGAGCGCGTGGCGAACCAGCGCACGCTCGACCGCGCTGCGGAGCGGATGTCCCTCGTCGTCAGCGACGCGGTAGTCCGCCAGCGCATCCAGGAGGACCCGAACTTCCGCGGCGCCGCGGGCTTCGACGCCAACGCCTTCCGCCGCCTGCTGCAGGAGAACGGCTTCACCGAGCAGCGCTATGTCGACCTCCTGCGCGGCGATGCCGCGCGCAGCGCGCTGGTCGAGGCCGTGTCCGCCTCCCTCCCCGCACCCGCGGCCATGGTCGAGACGCTCTACCGCCACCGCGAGGAGAAGCGGCGAGGCGAGACGATCTTCGTGCCCGTCGCCTCGATGCCCGATCCCGGCACGCCCTCCGACGCCGACCTGCAGGCCGCATACGAGGCCAACGCGGAGCGCTTCACCGACCCCGAGTTCCGCAGCGGCATCGTCGTGCGCATCGGCCTCGAGGAGATCCGCGCCTCCATACCCGTCGACGAGCAGCAGCTCCGCGCCGAGTTCGACGCCCGTCGCCGCGAGTTCTCGACGCCCGAGCGCCGCGTCGTCGAGATCGTCCGCTTCGACGACGAGGCGTCCGCCGCGGCCGCGCGCAGGGAGATCGAGGGCGGCGCCGACTTCATCGACGTGGCCGCGAAGGCGGGACAGACGCCCGAGCAGGTCCGCGCCTTCGGCAAGGTCTCCGCGTCGAGCCTGCCGGCCGAGCTCTCGCGCCCGGTCTTCGCGCTCGCGGCGAACGAGGTCTCGGCCCCGATCCCGACGCCGCTCGGCGTCTTCCTCGGCAGGGCGACGGCGATCGAGCCGGGCGTCGATCCTTCCTTCGAGGACCTGCGCGGCGCCCTCGCCGACGAGATCGTGCGCCGGGCCGCGGCCGAGGTCGCGTACCGCATCGCGACGAAGGTCGAGGAAGGCGTCAACGAGGGCAAGCCGCTGCAGGATGCCGCGGCCGCCGCCGGCGTTCCCGTCGTGCCCGTCGAGGCCGCCGACCCGATGGGTCGCGACCGCCGCGGCCTGCCGATCCCCGCCTTCGCCGCCGCACCCGAGGCGCTTCGCGCCTTCGGCGAGGCGATCATCGGCCGCGATTCGCAGCTGGTCGAGACGCGCTCAGGCGCTTTCTTCTTCGTTCGCGTCGATGCGCTCACCCCCAGCGAGAGGCGCCCGCTGGCCAGCGTGCGCGACGACGTGGCGGCGATCTGGACCGCCGGCCGGCGCGACCAGGCGGCGCGGGCGCGCGCCGAGCAACTGGCCGCCGAGATCCGCGGCGGCAAGGAGATCGGCGCCGTCGCCGCCTCGGTCGAGGGCCAGCCGGCGCAGACGCCGGCCATGCATCGCGACGGCAGGGTCGAGGGCGCGCAGCAGCGCCAGCCATCCGCCCTCGCCGCGCGGCTGTTCCGGCTCAGGCCGGGCGAGGTCGGCACCGCGGCCACGGGCGAGGGCTACTTCGTCGTGCGCCTCGAGGAGGTGATCGCAGCCGACCCGGCGCAGGCGCAGCCCCAGCTCCAGCGCCTGTCCGACGGCCTCTCCCAGGCGATCGCGGCGGAACTCGGCCAGCAATACCTGAAGGCGCTGCGCGAGCGGCTGAAGGTGGTCGTCGACCCCGCGGCCGTCGAGAAGCTCTACCAGAACTGACCGCGGCTCAGGCGGGCCCGGCGAAGCCGAAGCCGGCCCGCTCTATCGCCGCGCGCAGCGTCGCCTCCGCGACCTCCCCGTCGATGCTGACGCTCCCCGCGGCGCGATCGACGACGACGTCGCAGCCAGGCGCCGCCGCCTTGGCGGCGCGCTCCACCGCGCGCGCGCAGCCGTCGCAGGTCATTCCATCGACGCGATAGGCGATCGCCATGCGGTTGCTCCTCTCCGGCGGGGACAGCCCGGCCAGTCACCGAGCGGTGCGGCCACGCTCCAGGTTGCGGCGGATGATGGTCGTCACCGGCACGGCCTGCAATCCCCTGTCCTGCAGGCCCGGCAGCCACGCGGCCAGCGCGGCGAAGGTCGCGTCATGCGGATGTCCGATCGCGACGGCGTGGCCACGCCGACGGGGCGATGCGCTCGAGCTCGCGCAGCTGGCGATTGATCGCGTCCGTCGTCGCCTCGTTGTCGAGGAAGACGTCGCGCATCGCGGCCGGCACGCCGGCCTCACCTGCCGCATGGCTGCCCTGGCTCTCGGCCGCGGTCCTCGAATCCACGAAGACGGGCCCGCGCGAGCGCAGTTCCTCCATCAGCGGCCCCATCAGCCTGCGGTCGACGGTGAAGCGGCTTCCCATGTGGTTGTTCAGGCCGACCGCGTCCCCGAAGCGATCGAGGGCCGCGCCGACCCGGCCGCGGATCTCGACCGCCGCGAGGTCGACGGTCAGCGCGTGCGGCCCCGGGCTCTCGCCACCCATCGGCTGCATCGGCATGTGGAGCAGGATCTCGTGCCCGCGCTGCCGGGCCAGCACCGCGAGCGCCGGCGCGTCGCGGCCATAGGGAAGGAACGAGAGCGTCAGCGGCGCCGGCAATCCGATCGCTCGCATCGCGCGGGGCCGGTCGAGCCCCATGTCGTCGATGACGATCGCGACGTATCCGCGGCCCGGCTGCAGCACGACGGGGACGGAACGCTTCTCCCATTCGGCGTCGATGGCCCGGATCGCGGGACCGGGCGCCGACCCTGCATCCGCCCCGCTCGCGCCGCCCTGGCCGCCGACGCGCGCGGCCGCGAGCCTCTCCTCCGCGGCGGCGTTCTCCTCGTCGAGGGCGATCTCGATCTCCTCGTCCGGAAGCGAGACGCGGGCGATGTCCTCGCCGCCGCCCCGCCTGGGCACGAGGACGTGGAGCGTCGCCAGCAGGACGAAGGCGAGCGCGCCGGCGACGACGGTCGACCGGCGCAAGCGCAGGAAGCCCGGGACCGCGAGCCTGGGGAGCGCGAGCTTCATCGCCCGTCACCCGGCTTCCAGCGCGCGAGGCGCATGGAGTTGAGCGCCACCGCAAGCGAGGAGAAGGCCATCGCCGCGCCGGCGATCATCGGGTTGAGGAGGCCGAGGGCGGCGGCGGGCAGGCCGGCGAGGTTGAACACGCTCGCCCAGAACAGGTTCTCGCGGATCCGCGCGCGCGCGGCACGGGCGAGTTCGACGGCGTCGGCTACCTGCGAGACGTCGCCGCGCATCAGGGCGGCACCCGCGGTCTCGAGCGCGGCGTCCGCCCCGCCGCCGACCGCGAGGCCGATATCGGCCGCCGCGAGCGCCGGCGCGTCGTTGACGCCGTCGCCGACGACCGCGACGACGCGCCCTTCCGCCTGCAGCCGCGCGACGAGGTCGAGCTTCGCCTGGGGGCGCGCCTCGGCGACGAAGTCGGGGATGCCCAGGTCGCCAGCCACGCGGGCGGCGCTGGCGCGGGCGTCGCCGGTGGCCATCCAGGACGCTACGCGTAGCCGACCGAGGCGCGCGATGGCCGCGCTGGCATCGGCGCGCAGCGGGTCGCCGAGCGCCACGACGCCGACGACGCTGGCGTCGCGGGCGACGAAGACGCGGGTGAGCCCGTCGCGATCGTACCCGGCCACGCGCTCGTCGAAGGCCGAGGCATCGAGCCCGGCCTGCCGCATGAGCTCCGAGGTGCCGAGGATCACGAGCGCGCCATCGACCCGCGCCTTGATACCGCGGCCGGGGATGGCTTCCACCTGGGACGGCGTCGGCGGCTCGATCCCGTCCTGCGCGGCGCGCGCGGCGATGGCGCGGGCAAGGGGATGCGTGCTGCCGCGCTCGACGGCGGCGGCGAGGGACAGGACGTGGCGCTCGCCGCCCTCGCGCGCCGCGGCGACGTCCATGACGGCGGGGCGGCCCTCCGTGAGGGTCCCCGTCTTGTCGAAGACCACCACGCCGAGATCGGCGAGCCGCTCCAGCGCGGCAGCGTCCTTGACCAGGATCGCGTGGCGCGCGGCGACGCCGCAGGCCGCGACCACGGCCATCGGCGTGGCGAGGCCCAGGGCGCAGGGGCAGGCGATCACCAGAACGCTCACGGCGGCGGCCAGGCCCGCGCGGGCGTCTCCGGCCAGCAGCCACCAGCCGAGGAAGGAAAGCACGGCGATCGCGAGCACGGCGGGCACGAAGATGGCGGCGACCTTGTCGACGAGCCGCTGCACCGGCGCCTTCGACGCCTGGGCGCGCTCCACCAGCCTGACGATCCGCGCGAGCGTCGACTGCGCGCCGACGCCCTGGACCTCGACGCGCAGCAGGCCGTCGCCATTGACCGAGCCGGCGATGACGAGGTCGCCGGGGCGCTTGGGCACGGCGCGGCTCTCGCCGGTGATCAGCGCCTCGTCGGCGTCGCTCTCGCCCGATCGCACGACGCCGTCGGCGGGAAAGCGCTCGCCGGGCCGCACGATCGCGACGTCGCCGCGGCGAAGCGAGGATGCAGGGACGTCCGCCTCCGTGCCGTCGCGCTCGACCCGGGCAAGCTCCGGCAGCAGCGCCGCGAGGGCACGGATCGCCCGCACGGCGGAGCGCCGCGCGCGCAGCTCGAGCGCGCGGCCGAGCAGCACCAGCGCGACCACGACGGCCGAGGCCTCGAGGTAGTGGTGCGGGTGGCCGAACGGGTCGCGCAGGATGGCGGCGACGCCGGACAGGAAGGCCGCGCTCGTCCCGATCACGACCAGCAGATCCATGTTGCCTGCGCGCGCCTTCAGGGCCTTCCATGCCGCCGTGTAGAGCGGCAGGGCGAGGAAGAGCTGGATCGGCGCGGCAAGCGTCAGCGCGAGCAGCGGCGGCAGCCTGAACCACGGGATGCCGAAATGGCCGGGCATCTCCGCCAGCAGCGGCAGGGCGAGCGCCAGGGCGGCACCGACGCGCATCGCCTCGCGCGCCGGGATGCCCTCGATGCCGTCCCCAGGCGCCCCGGCGACCTCCGCCGCGGCGTCGTAGCCGGCCTCCTCGACGGCGGCGCGCAGGCGCTCGATGGCGTCCGGCCCGCCGGCGGCGACGACGACATCCGCGCGCTCGGCGGCGAGGCTGACCGCCGCCGCCTCCACGCCCTCGACGCGCGCCAGCGCGCGCTCCACCCGCGACACGCAGGCCGCGCAGGTCATCCCGCCGATCCGAAGGGTAACCGTCTCGCTCATCGCCCCCTTTATGCGCCAGCGCAGGCCGGGCCGAAAGTGTTGCAAAGGGTCCTTGAACCGCCGAAAAGTCCGGGTCCCCATCGCCTCCGGAGCGCATTTCCGTCATGACAGTCGACATGGACAAGCTCAAGGCCCTCATCGCCCGCGTCGCCGACGGCAAGGCGCTCGGCGTCGAGGAGGCGCGGACCGGCTTCGAGGCGCTGATGTCGGGCAACGCGACCCCGGCGCAGATGGGCGGCTTCCTCATGGCGCTGCGCGTGCGCGGCGAGACGATCGACGAGATCACCGGCGCGGCCGAGGTGATGCGCGCGCGCGCCGCCCGCATCAGCGCCCCGCCCGACGCGATCGACATCGTGGGCACGGGCGGCGACGCGATCGGGACATGGAACGTGTCCACCGCGAGCTCGATCGTCGTCGCGGCCTGCGGCGTCCCGGTCGCCAAGCACGGCAACCGCGCCCTGTCCTCGCGCTCCGGCGCGGCCGACGTGCTCACCGTGCTCGGCGTGAACACCGACGCGGATTTCCGCCTGATCGAGCGCGCGATCGCCGAGGCGCGGATCGGTTTCATGATGGCGCCGCGCCACCATGCGGCGATGCGCAACGTCGCCGGCCCGCGCGTCGAGCTCGGAACGCGCACGATCTTCAACATCCTCGGCCCGCTTGCGAACCCGGCCATGGTGACGCGCCAGCTGGTCGGCACCTTTGCGGAGCGCTGGATCGAGCCGATGGCCGCGACGCTCGGCAATCTCGGCTCGACCCGCGCCTGGGTGGTCAGCGGCAGCGACGGCATGGACGAGATCACCACGACGGGACCGACCGCGGTCGCGGAGCTGCGCGACGGGCGCGTCACGCGCTTCACCATCTCGCCCGAGGATGCCGGGCTGCCGCGCGCGCCGCTGGCAGACCTCAAGGGCGGCACGCCGGCGGAGAACGGCGCCGCGATCATGGCGCTGCTCGGCGGCAAGCCTGGCGCCTTCCGCGACATCGTGCTGCTGAACGCGGCCGCGGCGCTCGTCGTCGC